>Ga0222719_10000765_pt1 | contig 32026 bp, 34 predicted proteins | sample C33_34DmetaG_FD_165039 | JGI IMG/M metagenome (GOLD analysis project Ga0222719, IMG submission 165039) | Estuarine water microbial communities from San Francisco Bay, California, United States - C33_34D | ecosystem: Environmental > Aquatic > Marine > Unclassified | place: USA: California... | reverse complement strand
TACAAAGTGAAGATGTTGTATTGTTAAACTTTGGTGAAAACACTTTAGCAACTTATGGACAATATCCTTTTCCAAGACAATACTATGCTCAACTAATTGTAGATGTTGCTAGTAAAAATAGTGGAGTGGTGGGTTGGACCATAATGTTTCCAGAAGAAGATCGTTTTGGTGGAGATCCAACTTTTGCTAGTTTTTTAGAACAAAATAAAGTAAATGTTCCTGGAGCAAGACGAAACCCTATTAATTATAATGTGTTAAGCCAAACACCTAGTGTTAAAGGTATAAAAACATCAGGCCCTCATATAGGCACAGGAACTATTGGTCCTGTACCAGCAAAAGACTATTTGTTAAAGTGGCCTAACTTAGTAACTAATGTACCTATGCTGGAAGTAATGTCAAATGGAAAAGGAGTAAATGCTTCTGCACCACAACCAGACAATCAAACAAGAACATATCCACTAGCAATCACAGTAGGTGAAAAAATTTATCCTAGTTTTGCTGTGGAAATGTTGAGAGTTAAAACTGGCAATAAAAGTTATATAGTTAAAACAAGTGAAATAGGTATACAGGAAATTGCTGTTAAAGGATTTGAACCTATTGTTACTCAGCCTGATGGCACAGCATATATAAGATTTAATAACAAATTTGAAACTATAGAATATACCGGAGCAGACAGCATACCAGATCTAGCAGGTAAAATGGTTATAGTGGGTGTCACAGCAGAAGGTATTGCTAATCCGGTACCTACGCCTAGAGGAAACTTATATCCACAGCAGATACAAGCTCATATGCTACAGAACTTTATAAGTGGCAGTAACATAACACGAAGCCAAACAGCCGCGTTCTACGAGCTTGTGATAGCCCTTCTGATAATGGTTCTAGTAGCAGTAGCAGTATATAGACTCCCTTTACTACTAACGGCGCCAGTATCGTTGCTTATCTTGGGCGGAATAGGGTATTATAGTGTACATTTATATACGTCACAATTAGTATTATTAGATGCTACATTCCCTGTAATAGGCGGCTTCTTAATATTTACACAGGCGGCATTTAATAACTTCTACAAACAATTTAAATTACGAGAACAAATTAAGAAACAATTTGAGCATTACCTAGCACCAGCAATGGTTAAGAAGTTACAAAAAGATCCAAGCCTATTACGTTTAGGTGGAGACACAAGAACAATGACCTACTTGTTCTCAGACATTCGCGGATTTACTCCTATATCGGAACAGTTTAAAACAGACCCACAAGGCTTAGGTAAACTTATAAACAGATATATGACGCCAATGACTGATCTAGTAATGCGTAAAGAAGGAACTATAGACAAGTATATAGGTGATGCCTTAATGGCTATATGGAATGCTCCACTGGATGTTGATAATCATGCTCAGTTGGCAATAGAGACGGCACAGGAAATGGAAGTAGAACTTAAAAATCTTAACAAAGAGCTTAAAGAAGATGGACTTATGGAGTTGGGTGTTGGTATAGGTATTAATACAGGTGACGCAGTTGTAGGTAATATGGGAAGTAATCAACGTTTTGATTATACTGTATTAGGTGATAGTGTAAACTTAGCGGCAAGACTAGAAGCACAAACAAAAGAGTATGGTGTATTCTTTATGTTTACTGAGCATACACTAAAACAAATAAACACTCCAGAAAATTTAGTAATGCTAGATAAAATTGCTGTAAAAGGACAAACTGATCCTGTAACAATTTATACTATACTAAATGATCACAAGTATGCAAGAGTAGTAAACAGAATGGTTGATGCATATCAAAACAGAGAATGGAGCACAGTTGCACATCAAATAGAAATTATAGATCAGCATAACTGGAATCCTGTTTTAGCAGATTTATATAAAGAAAGAATTAAACAACCTATGCCTAAGGGCGAATGGGACGGTATAGAACGTAAAACAACTAAATAGTAGTATGAAAAACTTTTTACACAATATATCACAAAAAATTAAAACATCATCAGTATGGTTATGGCAAAAAACTAAAGTTGCAGTAAAATTTACAGCAGAATTATTGTTTAAAGTATGGAAAGCAATCCTAAGACTTTGGTTTAAAATAATATATGAAGAATATGAATTAACTGTATGGTACTTAAAAGATTCTGTCAGAGACAAAGACGGAAATATAACTACTACAAGATCAAATAAAAGGTATCTTTTAAAGAAAATTTCTAAGAAAACTCCAAAGCATATTAAAGGAAAAGATATGGATGGAAGAGCATTTGAGATTAGAACTGTGGAACCTTTTGACTACCAGATAAGAAAAATATATTAATTAAGCATCTTCCTGCCAATCCTTTAATCCTCTAAAAAACAAATAATAATGTTTAAAATCTTTCAATTGCTGTTTAGCATGGAACAATTCTAATGGAATACCGTCATTGTGTTCTATAAGTGGAAAATAATATCTTTTAATTATACGTTCAAGTTTATTTACATCTTTTTTTAAAGCATCTAAAATTATATTATTAAATTCCAGATCTGTCACTAGATCCATTAACCAATAATGGTATGGGTGTTCAATATTATATCTTCTGGCCACATCTCTGGTCTGGTAGTACATAGCTCTTACAGGATTGATGCCTGGTCTATAGGAGTTCATAATTTGTTTAAATCTAAAACTATCGTGTTCAGTTGCCATGTTCCTTACAACTCTAGCATAATCTTTTTTCATTGCTTTTTTTAAAGACTCGACATTTTTGCCAATATTCTGATGATACTGTTTTAAAAGTTTTTTAAATATTTTTTGATATTTTGGAGATAACTGATCATAATAGACGTGTTGTATTTCATCTATTTCTATTGCCCCTTCTAGTAGTGTATGTGGAATTGTTTTATGTCTTTGAAACTTGTCTAGTTCGGTGGTTATCCGCAAAAGTACAAAATCGATTATTTCGCCTTTGCTCATACTTATATTTATCAGGAATTTATTTTAAGTATAGTATGTAGTTTTTCTGTGCCACGATTTTTAGTTAAGGTAATTTTAGCACCATTGTGTAATGGCTTAGGCCATTGTCCTATATCTACCCAGGCATAACCGGCACTCTCACCATTAAGTTTGGGAGGTTGAAACTCATTGTCGACCACATATACAAAACTATAATAGTAGAAGTTTTGGTCTTTACTCTGGTAAACATCTATAGGATTTAGTTTCTGTAGTTCTGGAACGAACCCAATCTCTTCGTCTAATTCTCTAGTAATACACTGATAAGGTGTTTCTCCCTTCTCAATCATGCCTCCCCAAAAACCCCAAGTATGATTAAATCGTTTGTTGCCTTCTCTGAGTTGCAACATACATCTGCCTGTGTCTTTGGCAAGGAAAACTACTCCTGCCGCTGTAGTGGTCATTTATAAAACAAGTCTCCAATATCCTGGTTTGTACTCTCCCTCATAACTACTTATCCATTGAGTTCCTGTCCACTGATATTGTTTGGATGTAAATGTATTGTGCATATAGTGTGTATTGCCTGATTGTGATGCTCCATCGAAAGATACTACCCATGCACTTCCGTTATATTCGATAATGTCATTTTCATTAGCATCTATGTTCCAGTTTGGATAGCCACTGGTTGTGATTTGTTCTGTGATTAAATATCTTTGCCCACTTACTGCCGCCGCTAGTGTGCCATCTCCTGGATAGTTTTCTCTGGGATCTATTATTTTGTCTACATCATTAATTGTATCTGTTGGCAGAGTATCTGTATCTAAATTAAAAATTAAATTAGACGGAGTTGTGGTATCAGTTATAATAGTACCAATAACTTCTCCTAGAAAATTATTTGTATCATCACTGGTATTTAACTTTAATAAACTGGTCGATCTTATACTACCTTGCATTTCAGTTATATCTGTCCAGGGCACAGCAACACCTTGTTCATTTAATAATACTGCTGATGCTCCGCTAATGCGTACACTATACATTCCAGGTGTTACAACAACTTCTGCGGTATCTTCAATGTCTCCAAAAAAGTCAGCATAGTCTTCATCATAGCCTAAATCAGCAATACTACTAACACTATGAATATTTGCTATGATTCGTTGTATGATGGATTGTTTTTTAACTTTTGCTGGAGGCGAGATCCATATAGGAGAACTAAATGTTAATGTTGAAATATCTATTGATTCGTCTGTTCCCACTGGAACACTTCTGTTACTCCAAGTAATATCAGTTAGTTCTACTTCAAAAACACTAGTCCAATCTAAAGGATTGCTGTTAGACTGTAACTGTATACTAGGATTAAATAATACAAGGATCTGCTCTAATACCTGTAGTTTAGTATCGGTATTATTGGACCATAAATCCATCTGTATTGTTAAGTTATATGGAACAGGCATATATCTCTGTGTGGTGTATAAATTGCCTTGCCTATTTTCGTATATTTGAGTTTCTTTATTAAACTCTCTTTCTGCTACCTGTGTTGTATCAACTAAAAATGGTTCATGTGTTCTATCTCTTGCTGGTTGTAAACTCTGAACAGTCACACTTATAAAAGGTGCACTATTAATAATGTTTTCTGAGTTATTACGCAAGATACTTGCAACCATTCTATTCATATCGCCATATCTTGCAGGCACACGATTATATTTTACACCTTTTTTTGTGTATTCTCTTGTCTGAAAATTTGAGAATAATCTGATAATCTGAATAAGATATCGTTTTATCTGTTCATCATACCAGTAATCTAAGTTCTTGCCTGCCATTTTAGTAGCCTTCCATCTCCGTTTCAAGTTCGTCAATCTTGTTTGTTACATCTCTAATTGCGTCTTTAAAAACTTCTTCTAATTCGTATATTTCACTTTCAAGTTTGTTCTTTGCTTCATATACTTGTCTTTCCTGGTACTCATCTAATTCTAATCCATGCTCTTCAGCAAGTGAACCTAATTGAGAAACAATTTCAACATGCATATCTGCATATTTTATAGTTTTGGTAATATCTCTAGCAGAGGACAATGCAAATTCTAAATTTGTTTTTTTGTCTTCTAACTTATCTATTACCTGTTGGTTTTCATGTAATATTTTAATTTCTTTAAATTTCATCTTAATTGTCCGTTTTAGGTTTCACTATTTTGCTTAGATTTACTTTTTCCTGTACAGTATTTCCTTCGTCATCTGTAAATGTTGAATCATTATTAATAAATCCTTTAAGTATTCTATTTGCGGCACTCCATGAACCAGTCATATCTGAACCTACATTTAGCCAACGTGTTCCTGACTTTTTAAATAATCTATTAGGTGAAAAGTCAGTTCTTAAAAAGTAGTCTCCGTCAGTAGTACCACTTGTTGGGAATGTTGCACCACTACCAACTATGCTCGAACCATTTGGTACAGTTCCGTCAGCACCTCCAAAGTCTAATCCAGGTGCTGGTTTATCTGGTACACTATCATCCATGTAAAGATGACCAGTTTTTCTATATTGTGAATCAAACGGAACATCACGCTCTGCCTGTTCTAAAATAGCATCACTAATTTTTATTTCGTTAGCATAGGTGCTTATTAAGTTTCTTAAATCGCCTTCTTCTTCGCCAGTACCCAGTATGTCTCTGTATTCTTGTGAATCTGTTATAGGACCTAGTTTTACTCTCCAAAGATGTGACCACCAACGTGGATCATATCCTTCTGCAGGCCTACTAGCATCTGTAACAACATAAAATCTGTTTATTGCTTCATCACTACCTAAAAGTAGATCATCACGTAAATGAGGAAGTTCTAAAACATCTCCTGGCATTAAACGTCTGCCTACGGCATCTACCATGCTTTCAGTATGGAAGTTCATAAACAATGTGTCGTTTGCTAAGAACATTCCAAATTGTGTTAAATCAAAGGAATCATTATCTCCTAAGTTATATTGACCACGTAATTCATAAATGTCTTCGCTGTATTTTCTATCTCTATTTTCTAAAAATAATAAATCCTGTATGAATACTTCATTGTTAGTTCCTGAGCCACTACTTGGTCTGGTAGGGTCGTTGCTGTTAGGTGTGTCCTGGATACCCATATATTTGTGTATATGTACTCCAGTTCCACCTGCGAAAATATGTTCGCCCACGACTCTATCAATGAAACTATAGTCATTTGTTTTAGTCGGATTCCATAAACTTAATCTTGGCATGCTACTATTTATCGGTTTTAAGAAACTTAAAATGCCTTACAATGTTGTACACAAGTAACACAGTAGCCTATATCGTCGTCTAACTTACCATTCATTCCGTCTGGCATTACTTTTTTAAATAGGTCTAAGTTTAAAATATCGTATATGTTATTAGATTCTGTAACTCTTAAATTTTTCTTATAAGGCCTATACATACTATTTAATTGTTCGTCTCCCATATGAAATTTACCAGCAGTATAGCAACAAGGGAAAATCATACCATTAGAGTCTAAATATATTTCTTGGCTTTTATCTCTTAAAGATTGGCAGTCAACTATTTTTTTAGTACCTTTTAATGGTGTATAAGCATCTAAGTCGTACACACCAGGTAAATAATTTTTAATAGAAGTTGTATTAGGGTGATTATCAATTATATTTTCTTGTGGGACTCCGGCAGGTTTTATAGTGTATGCAAGTTTAGATGTAAGGCCATCTCCTGTTTTATCATATACAGGAATAGTTTTAATATCAACTAGGTTATTATTGTTTAATCTACTTACGGCATCTTCTTCTTTATCATATCTTGCCTTCCTATCAACTCTTTTAAAACCAAACGGTTCTCGTTGCCTAAACTCAATATTATATTGATGACAAAAACTTTTAATAAGAGGAATATCTTTTTCATTATGAGCAAAAATATTAAATTCCCATAAAGACTGTGCTCCTGTTTCTATATAGGACATCATATTATTATATAGTTTGGACCATTTTACATTTTTTCTATATATGTGATTCGTGTCCTCCCAACCATCTACACTCCAAATAATTCTACAATTTGTATCTTTAAAAAGTTGACCTATGCGACTCCAAAACTTTTCATTTCTGGCGCCACCGTTAGTCCTAACAACAATTTCTGTGTCAGGATTACATTCTAGTATATAGTCAAATATTTCAAATAAATCTTGTGCTGATGCAGGATCTCCTTTTACCCCACAAAAGTTCCAAAATCCTATTTGAGATAAAAACTCATGACCAATTAATTTAAAATAATCTACAGATAATTCATGGTCCTTTACATAAGGAAATGTTTCACCGCCGCTCTGCGATCTTGGACAAACAGGACACTCTGCATTACATCTATCTGTGACTTCTACATGGATATTGTTTATGTGTTTTGTGTACATCAGTTTATTTATCAGTAATAAATTAACATAGCATATAATATTAATAAATACTGGTTAGGAAAGGTGGCTGAGCGGCTTAAAGCGTCTCCCTGCTAAGGAGGAGTACGGGTAACTGTACCGAGGGTTCGAATCCCTCCCTTTCCGCCAAGGACTAAAATGAAAAATATTAATATTGTATATCTACATAACGGCTTTCAGTTTGAAGACGAGGTAGTAAGAAAGCATAATGAAATAGGATGGTTAGGAAGAGAGCCACTTCCTTTAGAAGTCTTGTGCCAATTAAATGATAGTAGAAATATTGATAATGAAAAATTTAAATTTAATGTAATACATAATTTAGATGGCAATGTCCCTAAAGATTCAATTAATTTATTTCCTATAGACTTTCAAAGTTTCCCTTTATCCTATGAATCTGCAGGTGAAAAATTTACCTTGTCAGATTTTGGTAAGTTGATAGATGATAAGATAGCAGAATGTGTGGGCCATAATTTGCCTAACACAGTATTTTTAGTTTATACAAGCACTGAACCATATTTCTTTGATGCGAATATGTATTTTGTAAAGTTGTCAAGTTTATTCCCTCATGCACAATTTATAATTAGTGGGTCAGGAGAAACAGAAGATTTTTTTGGAAATTATGATAAACATTTAAAATATTGTAAAAATGTACATAAAATACATAAACTATGGTATTTAGACAGAGTACATTATATTACCAGTATATTGAGTAAAAACACTCATGTAAACTTAAATCAAATAGAACCTCCAGAAGGGTTAGACGAGTATAAAAATTTAAAAAATAAATTTCTACTAACTATGAGAAATTGCAGGAGTCATAGACTTTTAATCTCATATTACATTGAGCAAAAAGGAAATAGATTAGAGGATGTAACTTATTCTAGAAATTATTCTATGAATCCTAGTTTTTTAGCAAGGGTATATAGTAACCCTGATACTAAAGAGGAATATCCGTATCATACAAATCTAATGGCAACTGCTATGCATGACCTTTTAAAAAAAGAAAAATTAACTGAAAAGGAAATGTCTGGCATTACACAAGTCTTATACAGTAGGCCACATATCATAGACCTTGATACTTTAAACGACAGAGGAGTACCAGGTCCTTGGCTTTATGAAACAGGTCATATTGCGTTAATACCTGGAGGGGAGCCGTACGGATATGGGTATATAGATGAAAAACAGATGTTTCCTATGTATTTTAAAAAACCTTTTATTACTGTAGGATGTAAAGGCTTATATGAAGAGTTACATAAACTAGATTTTAAAACATTTGATAAATTTTGGGATATAAGTTTTAACAAACAAAATACATTAAAATTAAGAGTGCAAGGATTTTTTAATACTATTAGCAATATCAGAAGTATGTCGGATACAAATTTTTTAAATATGATGAAATTACTAAAAAATGATGTAGCTCACAATTATAAAAACGTAACAACTGGAAAATTTAGACGTATAAGCAATAATAATTTTTTTGAGGAGGTGGTAGATGCCTGCAATTAGAGGTGCAAGACCAATAAAGAATAAAGAAATAACAGACTTTCATTTCCATATTGATAAGAATGAATTAAAAATACCTACACTAGACCAGTATCAATCTGTATGGAGAGAATGGATAAACTATAGTAATACCAAAAGTTTGCAGGGTCTAGACAATTTTTCTCATGCAGATTATACTCAGGGAACCAGCCAAACATTTGATCAGTTTATTTTAAGGCATAGTAAAGACAGGGAAATAATTGTTTTAGCAGGAGACTTTCAGTATCATGCTTGTTTAGGAAAACATGTAGAGTTTACTACTATACCTTCACCGCATCATTTAGAAGGCACATTAAGAGGTCCAGATTTACATGCATTAATTATAAGTGCTCCTTTTAGTGATTATGGCTGTATGCACCCTGACTTTGAGAATTTAATGCGTATTTGTAATGCATATAATATTCCTGTTTGTTTAGATTTAGCATATTGGGGTATATCAAAAAATGTACATATTAATTTATCCGACTTTCCTGCAATACAGGAAGTGACATGCAGTTTAAGTAAACCTTTCTGCACACTAGAAAACCACAGAGTAGGAATAAGATTTACACGAAACTATGTAGATGACGGTGTGAGTATGCTTAACGAAGTTAAAATGCAGAATGAATACAGTATGGCATTGGGCGTAGAGTACATGAGAAATTTCTCTCCTGATTATAATTGGGAAAAATATAGATCTGCATATGAAGATATTTGCGATGATCAAAATTTAGTTTATACAGACACCATTATATTCGGACTTGGAGATGAAATTAGGCACTCAGAATTTAACAGAGGAGTATCTGGAAATTACAGAGTCTGTGTTTCTGAATGGTTAGCAGATTAGTATTTAAACTTATAAATAGTAAGTTATATAACTATACACACAGGAGACATAATGATAGTAAATTCCCACAACGATTGGGATCCTTTAGAAGAGATCATCGTTGGACATGCCCACCACAGCAGAATTGCAACTGACATATCCGCAAGAAGTTTCAGTTACGCAAATTTTAAAAAAGAAGATGTAGAAAAATTAGAAGGCACTTATCCGCAATGGGTAATTGACGAAGCAAATGAAGATGCGGACGGACTTGCAGATGCACTTACAAAAATGGGTGTAAAAGTACGCAGACCCAAAATTATAGATTGGGACAATGTAAATTATGACATTGGACAAGGTTGGAACACAAAAGGCTGGTACAGTTGGTGTCCTAGAGACTTAATTTTACCATTAGGAGATATGCTTATTGAAACTCCTACTCCTGTAAGAGCAAGATATTTTGAAACAAAATTATACGAAGACATAATGTACGAAGCATTTGAAGATGGTGCATTATGGTTACAAGCACCTAAACCAAACTTACATGATGACATGTACACATTTGAAGACATTGAAGACAAACCAACATTATTAAATCATGAGATTTGTTTTGATGCACCTAATATTGTGAGAGTTGGTAGAGACTTATTATATCAAGTTAGTAACTCAGGAAACATGAAAGGCTACCAGTGGTTAAAACGTTTAGTTGAGCCTATGGGTTACAAAATGCATTATAGTGAACTATATAGTTTTGCACATTTTGACAGCACTATTGTTCCGCTTAGACCAGGACTAGTACTAATGAATAGTAGCAGGGTCACGCCAGAAAATTGTCCTGAAATGTTTAAGAAATGGGATAAAATTTGGTTTGACGATTGCGTAGTACAAGGCAGTAAACTTGCTGAGCAAGGGTATATGCCTCCATGTTCGCCTTACATTGGAATGAACTTACTTAGTGTAGATGAGAATACTGTAGTGTTAGACTCAGCACAAGAGCCTCTAATGAGGGAACTTGACAAGTACGGTATAGATAGTGTACCTGTACAGTTTAGACATTCTATGACGCTGTCTGGTGGTATACATTGTGCTACACTTGACCTTAGGCGTAAAGGCACATTAGAAAGTTACTGTGATTAAATACGGAAAAATTGATAACTTTGGAATAACTCATGAACAGATGAGCCAGTTAAACTTTGACGACTACTTTCAATGTTATCAACAGACACCTGCTGTAGAAAAATATTATACAAAACATAATAGCAGTATATGGCAGATGTTTGAAACTTCACCGCAATGGGTACATGACTTAGCATTAAAAATACCTCAAGGACACGACCATCATGTTGTTAGTGTTATTAACATAGAACCTGGACAAACAATTCCACATCATGTTGATAAACATTTTAAACTAAAACAAGAACACGGTGAAGGCGAAAGTTATCGTTACTTGATATTTTTAGAAGATTGGAAACGTGGACACTATTATGAAGTACACGATCAACCTTTTGTAAAATGGAAAGCAGGTGACTGGGTTAAGTTTGGTGTAGATGATTGGCATATAGCAGGTAACATGGGAGAGGAACCTTTTTATTCTGCACAGATTACGGTGCTTAAAAATGCATAAAGGACATGTTGATATAAGTCATATAACAGATGAAATGTTATATAGATTAAAGTTTACAGAACATACAAATACAGTTTATAGTGGTGGTTTTTGGAAAGATAGGGGTGTAGCAGTACCAGATTATCCATATGAAGCACCTTGGGTATGGCAAGTATTTGAAGATGATTGTCCAAGTTGGGTACATGGCGTATACGATAATTTTAGTGATTGGTTGCACTATGGCATAGTTACAGTAAATAAACTGATGCCTGGACGATTTATTGCTCCGCATGTTGATACACTATACAAGATGCGTAAAAAGGCGGAACGAGAAGAAATGGACACAAAGGGAATGGTGCCTGTTAGAGTAAATTTATTTTTACAAGATAGATTAATGGGGCATTATATAGAAATAGAGAATGATAGTTGGTTAGATTATAAGAAAGGTGATTTTACTATAATAAGACCAAACCTAATTCATTCGGTGGCTAATTTAGGTTACGAACCTAGATTTACAATGCAACTTACAGGGTATGCAAAGGAGAAGGATTTAACATGAGAATATTTATTACAGGATCAGACGGATTTATAGGCCAGCACATGGTTGAAAGACTAAAAGGTAATCATGAGTTAGGATTTTTAACAGAAGATTTAAGGGACCATGCCAAAGTTGCTATGCAAATTTCAACATTTGATCCTGAAATTATTGTACATTTAGCGGCAAGAACAGAAGTAGAGCAGAGCTTTTATGAGCAAATTACATTTAGTGATATTAATTATACTGGTACTGTAAACCTAATAGAAGTTGCAAAAGAACTGCCTAATTTAAAAAACTTTGTGTTTGCAAGTACAATGGAAGTATACGGATGGCAACCTATTAGTGACATTATCAGAGACGGCAAAGAAGAAGGTATTATTGCATTTAATGAAGCAACACCTCCTAATCCTAATGCCCCCTACGCCGTTGCAAAATATGGCTGTGAAAAGTATTTAGAATATGCACACAGAAGTTATGGATTACCATTTACTGCAATTAGACAAACTAATGCTTATGGCAGAAAAGATAATGACTTTTTTGTGACAGAACAAATTATTACACAAATGTTAAAAAACCCTAAAGAGATAAATTTAGGATATGGTGAGCCATACAGAAACTTTATATACATTGATGATTTATTAGATGCCTGGCAGGCAGTAATCGAAAATCCTGACAAATGTCAGGGTGAGATATTTTGTATAGGACCTGATAATGCAATTAAAATAAAAGATTATGTAAAACTTATTGCTGATAAGTTAGATTGGAACGGACATGTAAATTGGAATACCAAACCTAAACGTCCTGGAGAAATTTATTTACTTAACAGCACAAATCATAAAATCACAACCAGACTTGGTTGGTTCCCAAAGGTAGAAATTAGTGAAGGCTTAGACAAAACTATTGCAGTCTGGAAGGACATTATAGAAAATGATAAACCTCACAATATAAGAAAAAACTTCAGCCGAGGAAAATAAAACTTCTTGACAAACTAAATTTTGGTGCTATACTCTGAATATTCAATCTGGAGTAAAGAATGGAAATTTATATAGTATCAATGCTTTTTATAGCCGCAAACTCTTATTTTATGTTCAGAGCAGGCGAAAAAGCAGGAAAATTTGTCGGAATGATAAGTATTGTTCAGTTCTTTAAGGAAAAAAATGTACTTAAAGATAAAAATGATATAATAGGGTTTAAAAAATGGCCACTTGCAATACAGATGTTATATGCAAATCCAGACCCTGAAGCATTTAAGGACTAATACACACATGGCGAAAAGAAAAAAAGAACGAAGTATCTACATAACTAAAGAGCCTGAATGGAATAAATTTAGGGCATTAACAGAAGTCGAGGAACAAGATGCGGCATTCCACAAATGCGAGTACTTCGTTAGAACAGAAATCCCCAAAAAGAAATTAGTAAGCTCAGTTAGAAAATGGGTTAAAGATAAATCAGGCTGGTCTAAAGAAGAACAAAAAACTATCTTAGCAAATCCGGATTGGGCTTTTTCGGCTACAGGCATTTCCACATATATAGAATATAAATTAGGATATATGCCTGAAAATATTTTAAACCATCTACAAAAAAGAAAAGAGGAATGGTTGAATCGTGGTTCTAAAGTCGTACAGGAAAAGAAGGAAAAATCAGCAGATAAAATAGTCATTAGCATTCAGGATAGGATGAAAATGCAAGTTGAAAGGCTTTGTGCAGAATGGGAATATTATATAGATTGTTTAACTGAAGGAACTTTTGACATAAAGAGTTTTGAGCCGTATAAAGAAATGGTGTCTTATAGTCCAGAGATAAAGGCCGCTCATGCCAAACTTATTAAAGAAGACTTTGAGGGAGCCTATAAAGAGGCTCTAGAAGTTAAGGAATGGAAAGATCCTGATATTAAAGAAGGGTATGCTCACTTTACACCTAAACTCAGAAAGGAGTTTGTGGAGTTTTTTGAAAAGATTAATACATCATGCGATACAATTATCAAGACAAAAGCAAGTACCAGAAAAGCTCGTAAGCCAAAAGCAAGAAGCAAAGATGCAATAATTAAGAAATTAAAGTTTCAGATTAATGATAGTGAATTAGGTATAGCCAGTATTCATCCCACAGAAGTTGTTCATGCTAATGAGTTATGGGTGTATAATACTAAAACTAGGAAATTAGGTGTATATCATGCCATAAGCAAAGACCCTAAAGGCATTGGCAGAGACGGACTAACAGTAAAAGGCACCACAATACAGGACTTCGATTCAGAGCTTAGTGTACAAAAAACATTGCGTAAACCCAAAGAGCAAATAAGCAACTGGACAGGAAAAGCAAAAACTAAATTTACTAAATCATTTGACGAGCTCACTACTACAGGTATTAAAATGAATGGTAGAATTAATGAGAATACAATCATTCTTAAGGCATTTTAATACAGAAAACGATAAATAGTAATATGGCAATAGATACAATAGGATTTAGTAGTAGAGAAGACGTTATACGTGAATTACAACTTCGTTTGGCTGACGGCATAGTAGATGTTGAGTTAGACAGAGAACACTACGATGTAGCAATAGACAAAGCTCTAAGCATATATAGACAGTTAAGCAGTGGAAGTGTAGAAGAGAGTATAATTTTTATCGAGACTATTGACGGACAAACAGACTATACATTACCAGACGAAGTAATGGAAGTAAGGCGTATATACCGCAGAGGTATTGGAACCAATAGTGGCGGCGGTACTAACTTTGATCCGTTCGACGTTGCTTTCAACAATATGTATATGCTACAAGCAGGACAAATTGGTGGACTTGCAGTATTTGATGCATTTGCACAATATAAAGAAACTATTGGACGTGTATTTGGTAGCGAATATAATTTTATCTGGAATAGAAATACTAAAAATTTAAAAATAATGCGTAATATCAGACACGAAGAAGATATTGCTGTGGGTGTATATAATTTTGTTCCTGAAAGTATTTTATTAAAAGATGTAGGTGCTAGTCCTTGGTTAGCCGCTTATGCCCTAGCACAATCTAAACTTATGTTAGGTGAAGCCAGAAGTAAATATACTTCAGGTTTACCTGGTGCTGGTGGTACTGTGACGCTCAATGGTGATGCTCTTAAGGCGGAAGGACAGTCAGAAATAGAAAGTCTTAAAGAAAGGCTTCATAATTTTGAAGAAGGAAATACTCCACTTGGTTTTGTTATAGGATAAATGTCTCAGGTTATACATCAACATATTCCTAAATCAGGTTCTACAAGCACTAAGAATTTTTACAAAAACTGTATCAGATACGGTCACCAAAATAATCAAGTCACACTTAATGCAGATATTCCTGCAGGTTCAATATCTTTTACTATTTTAAGAGAGCCAAGGGAAAGATTTATTTCTAACATCACTTATTTTTTATCAAGGGGTGTTAAAGAGTTTACAAAAAATGAAATGATTGACATGTGTTTAAATAACAATTATACTAGTAAAGAGATGGGAGAAGTTTTAAAGAAAAATAATATGAAAATCGACCCAGAAATAAATATGGCATTTCACTCTATAAGTATTTTTCATCCTTTTATGAACGTATTTGATAAAGACAAAAATTTAAAGGCACAACATTTAATTAATTTTAAAGATTTAGTGGGTGGACTTCATAAAATATTACCTGATTATGATTATACTAAATTTCCCAAAATAAATACCAGTAGAGCTAATATAAATGTAGAATTATCAGAAGACCAATTAGTACAATTTAATACTAAATATGCAGAAGACATAAAATTTTACAAAGAAACAGGATTTTAAATGATAATAGGCATTTGCGGTTTTATAGGCAGTGGCAAAGATACAGTTGCTAATATGTTTGTAGAACGTGGATGTGCTCATGATAGTTTTGCCGCCCCTTTAAAAGATTTATGTTCCAGTATTTTTGGTTGGGAAAGATCTATGCTGGAAGGCGATACTGCGGAAAGCAGAGATTTCAGAGAAACACCTGATATGTTTTGGACTAGAAAGTTAGGCGTTCCAAATTTTACTCCCAGATTAGCATTACAACTATTAGGTACAGAAGTACTTAGAAATCATTTTGATCAAGACATTTGGCTTAATAGTTTAGAATATAGAATAAGAAAACAGGGTGAGACTGCTTCTTGTGTAGTTGTTAGTGATGAAGATTTAGAAACGAGTTAGATCTTATAAAAGAAATGGGCGGTGTGCTTATTTGGGTGCAACGTGGGGAATTACCTGAATGGTTTGAAACAGCAAAAACGGCACATGAAAACGTTGTACATAGAAAAATTATGACAACAAAATACAGAGACGTACACGAAAGTGAATGGAATTGGGCAGGCTACCCAGTTGATTACATTATTAACAATAATGGCACCCTCGAAGACCTAGCCAAGCAAGTAGAACAAATTAGGGATTGGCGAACAGGCGAATTTAAAGAGCCTCTTAAATTAGTATAATACAGCCTAATACAGCCTAATACTCTTAAATACACAAAAATACAGGATTCTGATAAATACTATTACTATATTATTAGTACTAATATAAATTACAGGAGAAAACATTATGGCAACATTAATAAGCCCTGGTGTAAGTATAAGTGTATCAGATGAATCGTTTTACGCGGCCGCTGGTGCTGGTTCAGTCCCTTTAATAGTGATTGCAACTGCACAAGACAAAAAGGCCCCAGACGGAACATCAACAGCCGCATATACAACATCAGCAACTGCCGGTAAATTGTATCAAATCACTTCACAAAGAGAATTACTACAGAACTTTGGTAATCCAGTCTTTAAAACAAGTGGTGCTACACCTTTACATGGCGCAGAACAGAATGAATACGGTCTACTGGCCGCTTATAGTTTCCTAGGCATCGCAAACAGAGCCTATGTACTAAGAGCAGACGTTGACTTAAATGAACTTGATGCAAGTTCAACAATACCAACAAAATCACCAGCAAACGGAGCCTACTGGTTAGACACAAGTTTAACTACATGGGGACTAAAACGTTATGATGGTTCTGCATGGGTATTACAAACAGTTAAAAAACCTTCTGCATCTGAAACAGATTCAGGTACAGGTTTCCCTAAAGCGGCTTTTGGTACAAACGGTGATTTTGCCGTAACTTACTTTACAAATGCCGGTGCAACTAAATCCACAATTGATTTTTATGAAAAAATCAGTGGTGTTTGGTATAACGTGGGATCAAGTAACTGGGCAAGTGCTGTTCCAGGATCAGCAGGTGACTTCCAGTTTGCAACTCATTTAGCAATACCTACATTAAAAAGTGGTGGTGGAGCATTAGCAACTGCTGATGTGTTCTTACAAGAAACAGCATCTAACAATGGTTCAAATATTATTGTAAAAGAGTACTCAACTACAACAAGCAGTTTTACAACTGATAGTGTTGTTATGGAAGAAGACTCAAGTGTTGTTTATGCAAATACATATACATCTCCAGTAATTGGTGATTTATGGGCAGACGGCGGAGCAACAGCAAGTCTAACATTAAAAAGGCATAACGGAAGTGCTACAAATTCAGTAGCAAGTTCAACTGCATTGGCTGACGGCCAAGACTTTAGTACACATGCTAGTAAAGTATCTATTAATTTAAGTATTAATGGTGCGGCAGATATTCCAGTAACATTTACAGGTGCAAACGTAAGTTCAGTATCAGTAGATGAAATAGTTGCAAGTATTAATGGTGCAACAGGAATTAGTTCAACAACAGCAAGTGCAAGTAATGTTGATGGTAAAGTTACAATTACTACTTCAGATGGTAAAGATATTGGCTTAACAGCAGGTAACGTTGCAGGATATGACCCATCAGACCTTAACTTAACAGTTGGAACAACTAGTAATTTTAAAGCATTAAGTTACGAAGCAAAAGATACAGCAATTACAGGACCTGCTGTGGAAGGTACATTATGGTACGATAATAATGTTGCTAATACTAATATTGATATGTTATATCAAAATGCAGGTACATGGGCAACGTACTCAAATGATGTACAGTTTTCCGCTTCGGCTCCTACAACACAGAGTGATGGCTCAACAGGACTATCAACTGGTGATTTATGGATCGACAGCAGTGACTTAGAAAACTTCCCTAAAATCTATAAAAGATCAGCATCAAGTACTTGGGTATTGGTAGACAATGCAGACCAAGTTACTAGTGATGGCATCATTTTTGCAGACTTTAGATCAAGTAGTACAAGTAGTTTAATATCAACAGCAAACGGTCTTCCAAATGCGGCATTATACCCAAGTGGTATGTTAGCATGGAATAAAATGGCTTCAGTTGGAAACGTTAAACAGTACGATGCAACAAATAGTTTATGGAAAGACTACTCAGGTAATAAAACTGATGGTTCACCATACATGATGCGTAAAGCTCAACGTAAAGTTATTGTAACTGCTATGCAGGCCACATTAACTGCTAACCAAGAAATCCTTAATGAGACAAACAGATTTAATATTTGTTCTACTCCAGGATATACTGAATGTTTAGACGAAATGTTGGCTTTAAGTGTTAATAGAAAAGACACCGTCTTTTGTATTGCAGATGCTCCATTAAGACTATCCGCAGACGCAACAAGTACTCAAAATTGGGCAACCAATAATGCTGTAGCAAGTGAAAATGGTGAAGATGGACTTGTTAGTGCATCATCACAAGCGGCAGTTTATTATCCACACGGATTATCAACTAACCTAGATGGTACAACTATCATGGTTCCTGCTTCACATATGGCTTTGAGAACTATTGCATTTAATGACTCAGTTGCTTTCCCATGGTTTGCACCAGCAGGTTTCCAAAGAGGTACAGTTAATAATGCTACTTCTACCGGTTACCTAGATGCAACTACTGGAGAATTCCAAACAGTTAGTTTAAGTGAAGGACAAAGAGACAGTCTTTACCTTAACAAAATTAACCCAATTGGAAACTTCCCAGGCAGAGGAATTGCAGTATTTGGTCAGAAAACACTTAACTCAGTATCAAGTGCATTGGACAGAGTTAATGTTTCAAGATTGGTTATTTACATCAGAGAACAACTTGATGATGCAGTAAAACCATTCTTGTTTGAACCAAATGATGAGGTTACAAGAGCAAATGCTAAGGTAGTTGTAGACAGATTACTAGCTCAGTTAGTACAACAACGTGGATTGTTTGACTTTGTTACAGTTTGTGACACAACAAATAACACCGCGGCTAGAATCGATAGAAACGAACTATACATTGATATCGCTGTACAACCAGTGAAAGCAGTAGAGTTTATTTACATACCGATCAGAATCCAAAACACTTTGGGCTCAACAGCATAGGTTAAAAAACTTATTAAAAGGCGTCTTTTAGGCGCCTTTTTTTATGACTAAAAGGCTTGACAATATCACAAAATCTGCTATACTAGTTGTATATTAAATAAAAAGATGGGAGTCAAATTTATGCAATACAACATTTATCAAATCAAAGTTACTGACGAAATACACGATTACGTCAATTCAAACGAAGGCGGACACACAGGCGCCGCTAAAAAATATCCACTATATCATGCAAAAATGGAAACAATGCATGGCAGAGGCGATGACAGAAAAATTAACTTTAAATCCGAATTCTTCTCACACTACACAAAAGTATGTGAAGTAGACGGTAGATTTTGTGGACTCACACAGGGTGATAATATAGATTATACTGTAAAAAGTAAAAACGAAGTTATGTCAATTCTTAACCAGTGTTATCTAAATGAAGAAACAGGTGAAGATATTGTATTTGATAAACATGTATCAAACTATGTAATGAAAACAATCACTAGAAAAGACGGCGAGCAAGTAACGTTTAGAGACATGCACTCATTATCAGTAGGTGATATTATTGCTGAGCAACCACAAATTGGTTACGAAGTAATGGATTTAGATGATATTATTCCTGAAACAAGATACTACATAGTTGAGTCATACGGATTTACAGACATCACAGACATTATAGATGGAAGTGACCTTGCTGTAAACAGAATAAAAGAGTCAGCATAGGGAGAAAAAGCATTTAAAAGGGCATTTAATTGCCCTTTTTTTATGACTTTATTAAAACACTTGTTAATAATTTTCTGCTAGAAATGATAAATATTTGCATATAATTTAGTTCTAGGAGAACAATATGGCAGTATCAAGTGCAACAAACGAAACCAAAAGTAAGTTTGGAGTTCCGGTAACGGGTGCAACTGGTTCCGGTATTTTAATGCCGAAACTGAAGTATAGATTTAGGGTTAGTTTTTTAAACAACTTTGGTGGTTCACCAGAGGCAAAAATATTGACTCAAAACGTACAAAACGTTACTAGACCTAAAATTACTTATGAAGAAATAATTATTGATAGTTATAACTCAAGAAGTTACCTACAAGGTAAACATGCTTGGGAGCAAATTTCAGTAGTTGTAAGGGACGACATAACCAACCAGGTAGCAAAATCTGTAGGTTCACAAGTCCAAAGACAGGTTAACCATTTCCAACAAACTACTCCAGCCGCAGGTTCAGACTATAAGTTTGATTTGCAAATTGAAGTATTAGATGGTGTTAATGCTGGAGCAACTGAAGTTTGGTTCTTGGAAGGATGTTTCTTAACTAACGTAGACTACAGTGACGGTGACTATGCTACAAACGAGCAAGTAACAGTTACTATGCAGATACGTTATGATAACGCAACACATTATGAAGGTGATAACGATATCAACGGTAGAACAGTAGCAGGAAACCCATTCCCAGATACAGTTGACACCGGAACTACAGTCGGAGTATAATCCGTATAGTTTAGGTAGAGAGGTAACTCTGGTATGAATTTTCTTAAATTTTTAGGTAAAAACACTAAAAGTAATTTCTACGCCAGAGACTTCCGTAATAATTACCGATTTAGACCTGACGTCAATCCCCCACGTATTAAATTTGAAGGATACGTGAACTTTGTTTTTAACAGAGACTTGGCGTCTTTTCTAGATATGGAAAACCATACATTTAAGACTAACATTTCAAGTTTAGTAAGAAATGCTACATTACCTACAGTACAATTTAAAAATATTGTCAAAAATCAATATAACAAGAAAAAGATAGCAATAACTGGTGTTGAATATCAGCCTATTGAAATCCGCGTATTTGATACACTTAATAATGAATGGCTACAGGTATTGATGAGATATTTTTCTTATCTATTTATGAATCCAAGAAATAAAAATGTATCAGGTGATAGAGATATCAAAATGAATACCAATGCTTCCATAGAAAACCAAAAAGGTAGTGGGTTTGGGGGTACATCATTTAAAAGTGGTGAGGCAGGACTAAATTTACAACGCAATAAACAGTTTTTTGAAAGAATAGATATTATTATGTATCATGGTGGCAAAGGTGTACAATACAGTTTAACTGGGCCATTAATAAATTCCTTTAGTTTTGGCGACATGGATTATAGTGCGAACGAATTTGTAGAGTTCAATATGAGTATAGATTATGAAAACTTTACAACATTTGATGTTGCTAATTTTGATTTATCAGGTGTAGATCTAGATAGATTTGAAAATGTTGTGGGACTTAATTTTGCTAGTGATGAAGTATTAGTAAAACCATTAGGCATAATAGATGATGGTATGGATATGGAGTTTTTGGGTAATTATGAAAACTCAGGACCTGGTACCAGACTTAGAACAGCACAACCACAAGCTCAGACAAAGCAAGAAGATAAACCCACAGAAACAGATAAAAATAAGTCTGATGTGTCGACAGATAGCGGAGAAACAGATAGCAAAAAACAACCTGATTCCGAAGGAAAATCCAGCAAAGGGACTAAACCTACTAAAGGAACTTATGATGCTATAGATTTACCATTCTCACAAAATCCAAATGAGTTTACAGGTAAATCATTATTAACCACAGCCATTATGGCAAAATTAACAGGTAATGATGTGGGAGATGCAGTCAAGAATTATTCATTATCAGTAGTTGAACGAGAATTACTTAAAAAGACAGAAAATGTATCAGATGCTCCTACCAGAGGTTCAGAATAATGTCAGTACAAAAAATTATAGCAGATCATTTAGACATAAGTATTGATAAAGTTGTGGATGATGCACACCTTATAGATGACTTAGGAGCAGACTCATTGCATATAGTTGAGCTTATAATGGCATTTGAAACAGAATATGACATTGAAATACCAGACGAAGACACTGAAGTATTAATTACTGTAAAAGCAATTAAACAATATATTGAGGACTATGCGTAATGTCAACTTCTATGTACAATACATTTGGTGGTGAAGTACAATACAAAATTACCCAGGGTACTTTAGTTGCTTATATTGATAATGCAAGTATTAAATTTCCTTTACCTGAAGCAAGTTCAGAAATTTTGGCAGAAATTGCCGCACCCAAAGATACCCCAATAGATCCTAGTACATTAAGTGTAATAGAAACCAAATTACAAGCAATAGGATTTAAAAAGTCTAATGCTCTAGCAATGGCCAGAGTACTTATAAAAGTAGCAGAAGTTCAAAACCTACATCCTACAACATATTTTGAAATGAACGAAAATTCATTAAAGTTAAGTGTAGATGCTTATGCGGCAGTAAATTCTTTTAGACCTGCTGGTAACAGAATCGATTTAAAAACACCTACATTAAATTCACGCAGTAAACTTAGTTCTATCATACAGCCATAAATACTGATATGGCCAAATTTGCATCAGGAAAATACGAAATTTTAAATGCCAATAAATTTGTTGGCGGTAAAAGTCCTACATACAGAAGTAGTTGGGAATTGGCATTTATGCGAATGTGCGACAATCATCCAAACATTACTAAGTGGGCAAGTGAGAATATCAAAATACCTTACAGAAGTCCTATGGACGGAAAGTATCATAACTATGTGCCTGACTTTATGGTACAGTATACAGATAAAAATGGCGCTCAACATGTAGAGCTTATTGAAATAAAACCTGCTAATCAAACCACATTAGAAAATGCTAGAACTACAGGACAAAAAATACAAACAGCCATCAATGCCGCCAAATGGACTGCGGCACAAGAATGGTGTGGCAGAAAAGGCATACGTTTTAAAGTCATCAACGAGGATCAGATCTTCTCTAACAAAAAACCTCGTAATAAAAAACAACGTGTTGCTAAGAAAAGAATCAAATGAAGATATTTGAAATAGTAGCACCAACTACTCAAAAAGAAGAAACATGGTATCATGGAACACCATCTAAGAAAGGTGCTGAACTTATTATGAAAAATGGTTTAGCATATGATGATAAATGGGTAGAGCAGAAATATAAAACCGAGCCCGAATTTGCTCCTATGAAAGACGGAGTTTATATAACAAAGGATTTAGGCCAGGCTTATAGATACACATTGATGCATAGAAACCAATTCCCAGATAAAACAGGATATATTTTTAAATTTTCTGGAAGCCATCTACAAAGTATTAGCAATGATGAAGATGAAATAGGAAAATACATTGTAGACAATTTAAATAATTATCCAGAACTGCAAGGTAAAATCACACCAGAAATTATAAAAGGTGCAAATGATGAATCAGAGAATTCAGAGGCTTTTAAATGGATTGCTATGGCAGGTAAAATTGCATTACAAAATTTAAGTAAAGACAAAATAGATACACTTTTAAATACATTAGATTCTAAAAATTTAGTCCATTATGGTAAATTACAACCTATATCTGTAATAGAAGTTCCAAAAATAGGTGAAGAGGAACAGGACAAACTTCTTACAGGCAAAGTCACAACCTTTAAACTGTTAGCAGATTATGTTGCCAAATACGGTAAAGAAACCAAACTTACATAATAAATAGTGTTATGACTAAGAAACTAGAAGAAGAGTTTAATTTACCTCCTATAGAGGAAGTTACAAATACGGAAAATGTTCCTACAGTAGCAGAAACTCATGATGTAATTGAAGAGACACAAGATGCTTTAAGTGTTAGTGAAAAAATTAATCTAGCATTTAAAGAAATTAAAGGGTTAGAAGATCACGAAGTTGAAATGAACGACATAGCCAAAAAGGCTATTAACAGTTACGAACAATTAATGAGTTTGGGTATGAACGTTAGTGATATGGCGGCTGGCAAAGTGTTTGCAGAAGCAAGTAACATGTTAAAGATAGCCTTAGATGCCAGTGATGCCAAAACAAAAGCCAAGTTACAGCAAATAGATTTGATGCTTAAAAAAGCAAGAATTGATAAGTTTGATAATAAAGGTACAGAAACTGAGGCTGTTCAGGCAACAGTTTTTGATAGAAATGATTTACTCAAAATCATAAAAGGCGGAAGCACTGACACTTAATTTAGTCATATCTACCCATTTACCATTTTTAAAAACAACTAAGTTACCAAAATTATCTAACGTATACTCCCCTTCAGTAGGGTGTTGTGGTTCTCTTACTGAAATTTTTTGCTCTTTATTTGTGTTTGTATATGTAGTCATAATTTTATTTAGCAGAAAAAATCAAAAAGTGATAAATAAGTGTTATAACGGAGTTATTAATTATGGAACTTAAAAATTACATAGCAGAATCATTAGATAAAGAACACGGCTACAGAATTAAATTTGCCGCAGACTGTGGTTCTGAACATATGGACATGCTGGAAAAATGTCTAGCAAAATACAATTTAGTTAGTGCAACACCTTTTAAAAGAACACCAATTGAAGAAAACCCAATTGAGTTTTACAGAGTAAAAGGTACTCAGTGTACATCAGAAGTATGTAGCACAGATGTTATACTTAAATACCCAGTCAACGAAAGAATACTTGAAGTATGGTGTGCGGTTAATTTAGGTTTAGATCATGAAAGGGTATTAGCATATAATGTTAAAGACCCAAGAAGAATCGAGTCAGAAATGGCTGAAGAAAGAGCTAAAGCAGATACTGATAGACAAGTTTCAGAGGAAGATGCAGTACTTAATGATGAAGATCAAGCACATTATGAAGCACAAAATGAAGAAATAGATTTTGCAAAGTCTCATTTTGGTGAAGAATATAACAAAGAGTTTTTAAAGGCTTTAGAAGAAATTAAAGCAGAAAAAGGTGCAGATTATTTCCGTAATTATCCAAGCAAAGATCAGTTAATGGGTAAAGACTTAGAAGAACTTGGTGCTCAAATACATGGCATGCCAAATATGGGCCGTGGTACAGAGAGCCAGAAACAAGTTGCTAATCATAGTCAGTCCCTAAAAGGTATAGTATAATGAATCTAAGAGATATGTTAAACAGTATAGAAGAAGCAAGTCCAATGGCATATGATGATCCTCAGACTGCTGAAAAACCTGTTATTGAACCTAAGCAATCACAAGTTGCACAACGTTCTGCAAAGGCGCAAGGCACTAGAACAAGTGAGTTTAATCATGGTGAATTTAATAAATTTATGATGACCAATCATCCAAAAGTAACTTTTGGCATGTTGGCAACAGGAAATAACCTTATAGCATATCAAAATAAATTCTTAAATTCTATGAAAGACGGAGTAGAGGAAACTATAGATTTAGATGAGAGAGAACTTTCAGAAGTAATTAGTGATATAAGTCACGATGTTCTTAAAAAAACTTTAGGTAGTGAAGAAAGTGCCGACGATGCTGAGGTAACTCAGTTAAAACGAGCATTAACTATGGTTGATAGTGAAAAAGGTTTAAACAAAACATTTATGCCTGTAATGAAAAAGTTTTTAAGGAAATATGCAGAATTATTAGGTGCAGGTGGTCAAAGTGCTTACGCACAGATAGATTCATTACATAAACAAAAAGTAGATCCTGCAATGGCACAAGATCAACAACCACAAGATGCTGAACCATTTGAACCTACAGACAGTGAAATAAAAGATTATGGTGTTAAAAACGATCTAGACGTTGTTTCACCAGAACAGATGAAAAATGTTAAAGATAAAATGCAATACGATAAAGAAAAAGCGGATCAGGATGCCGAAAAAAATCAAAAATTAGCCGCCAGTAAGAAGAATGAAATGTCACTACTTAAAAAACTAGCAGGACTAACTGAAGCAGAAGATGACATGCCTTCGAAACCACAGGTAATGAAATTCTGTAAAGATGGCATGAGTGTTTCAGAAATTTGTAACAAATTCCCAGACTGTGATCAAGACAAGTTAAAAGAATTATATAAAGACTGTAAAGATGCATTAAAGCAAAAAGATCAAGTAGAAATGAGTGAAGCAATGAGCGATGTATATGGTAGCACAGTTTCTGAAGAATCAGAAGAAAGAGTTACTTATAGCAAAACTAAAAAAGATGGTGATGCTACTGTAACAGTTAGTGCAAATGCTGACAGCATGGAAGAGCTTCATAAGGTTTTAAAACTTGCTGGAATTACTTTACCTAAAAGTGATAGCGAACCAGAAATGCATGACGAACCAGAAATGCATGACGAACCAGAAATGCATGACGAACCAGAAACACCATGTGGTTCAGAAGAACCTGAAGATAATGAAGTCACTATAATCAAACCAAATGATGCTTCATACTCTACAGATAAAGAAGTTTTAGTAAACTACCTCAAAGATAAACTTAAAAAAAGCATTTCTTAAACCCTAGCCTACATAAATAGTAGTATGGCACGAGGAACAGCAGATACCAGTCTGGTTAAACAGGGCTACTCCAAAGTAGCATATACACCAGATACTATAGATGATTTTAAAAATTGTGCAGATCCCATAGGCGGACCTCTGTACTTTATGATGAATCATCTTAAGATACAACATCCTACAAAGGGTGGAATTGATTTTGATCCTTTCTCTTATCAATTAGATCTAATCCATAATTATAACAATTACAGATACAGTATAAACATGCTGGGCAGACAGATGGGTAAAACCACTGTAGCCGCAGGATACTTATTATGGTATGCTATGTTTAATCCTGATAGTACAATATTAGTTGCGGCTCATAAACAAGCAGGTGCTCAGGAAATTATGCAACGTATAAGGTATGCATACGAAAGTGTACCAGATCATATCAGAGCAGGCGTAACAGAGTATAACAAGGGTAGTATTAGTTTTGATAATGGTAGTAGAATAGTAGCAAGTACAACTACAGAAAACACTGGTAGGGGTATGTCTCTTACATTAGTATACTTAGACGAGTTTGCATTTGTACCTCCACGTATTGCCGCAGAATTTTGGACAGCATTGTCACCCACACTAGCAACAGGTGGTAAATGTATTATTACAAGTACGCCTAACAGTGATGAAGATACTTTTGCTATGATTTGGAATCAGGCATCTAATTTATTTGATGAGCATGGTAACGAACAAGAATTAGGTGTAAATGGATTTAAACCTATGTTAGCAATTTGGGACGAGCACCCAGATAGAGACGCCAGTTGGGCCACAGAAGAACGTGGTAGAATAGGAGAAGAAAGATTTAGACGTGAGCATGAATGCGAATTTATTATATATGATGAAACACTTATAGATCCACTAAAACTTGTAGACATGACAGGTATAGAACCTAAAAGTAAAATGGGGCAAGTTAAATGGTATAAACAACCTACTCACGATAATATGTACCTAGTAACATTAGACCCAAGTTCAGGTACAGGTGGAGATAATGCCGCAATACAGGTTATGGAAGTGCCCACAATGATACAGGTGGCAGAATGGCAACACAATAAATCACCTGTAGAAAAACAAATGAAAGTAATGATGGAAATTATGCATTACATTAAAGATCAAACAAACGGATTGTCTGAAATATACTGGACAGTAGAAAATAATAGTATAGGAGAAGCCGCCCTTGTGGTTATCAGAGACACAGGAGAAGAAACTTTTCCAGGAGATTTTTTACACGAGCCCAAGCGAATACAAGGTAAGAAAGGCAGGAAAGGATATCACACCACACATAAAAATAAAATGGAAGCCTGCCTACAACTAAAAAGATTAGTAGAAAGCAATAAAATACACTTACACAGTAAGGCATTAATAAGTGAATTAAAAAATTTCGTTAGCTCTGGAAACAGTTTTAAAGCAAAACCTGGCGCAACAGACGACTTAGTTATGGCTTTGGTTATTGCAATCAGAATGGTAGAATATATAAGTGCATTTGAAGATGATGTTTATAACGCAGTAAACAGTAGTTTAAGTGTAGACCCTAATGATCCAGACGGAATTGACGACATGGATGCTCCGATGCCTATAGGTATTATATAATGGCTAATAAGAAAACTGTAAACGAACTTTTATTAGATACAACAGCAATAAACTCTTTGGCATTATATGGAAAACAATGCAAAACAAATTACTACATAGACCCTGATGATTTCTTAGATTGGGTATATAGTAAATTTAAATTTGTGCAATATAATCCCAGAAAGCAAGTACAAAGGTTTGGGCTTAGTATTACCAGTTTAGATGGAAATATAAATGGTATACCCGATTTAGACAGTTTAAGGGAATACAATCAGGAAAACAATACAAACTATGATGAAAAAGATTTTAAAGTTAGAACACCTGTGGCAGAATATCCTCCATTAAAAGAAATATTAGATGTTTTTGGTGACAGTATTTTTAGGACACACATATTAAGACTAGATCCAGGAGGGTATTTTCCCCCTCACAGAGATCATAATGTGCCCTTCGTTGACAGTTTTAGGCTTATTGTACCCTTACAATATGTAAACCCACCATACTTTAATTTTGTGATAGACGGTGATATCACACATTGGGACACAGGATTTGTTTACTTTACAGACACAACAAAATCCCATTATTTGTTTAATGCTGGTGATATGCAAAGTTATTGGATTGTAATTAATGTTGAAACCACTGTGGAAAACGTTCAAAAAGTATTAAGCAATTTGTCTGTAAGAGTGTAAGATCAGATAAATAGACATATGAACATGAAATTAGTAGCAGAAAAAACTTTTAATTTGCTAAAAGGTTTTGGATATGAAGTCAGTAGTTTTAACAAAGAAGGTGATTTAGTTATTGACCCTATGGAGGCAACACGTTTTGCAGTTGAGTCCCCTAACATATTAGTTAGAATAGACCCACTGGATAAACATTTAAGTTTGAAAACAGGAACACCAGGAGAGGCTATAGAAAAAATTAGGCCCATGTTAAAAGAACTAGCACAAGATTATTTGTTAGATTTTGACTATTCTGTATTTGATAAGCAGATTAAACCAAAAGGTGAAAAAGTAGATGTTGCTAAAAAGAGTAAAGAGGAAATTCAAATGTCAGAAGATATGAATATTTTAAAAAAACTTGCAGGTCTAGAAACAGATCAGGTTTCAGAAAATCCAGAGCCAGCAACATCATCAGAACCAGCAACAGCATCAGAACCAGTACAGCAAGAGTTAGATTTAGACGGAACAGGGTCTATACGGGAAATTTTACGAGTTACAGTTGGTAAATATATACCTGACTGGCAAGATCGTTTTAAAAAAGCATGGGCGGCAGAACAAGCCAAACCATCAAATCCTGCAGAAGGCCCAAGCCCAGCGGCGGCGGCTATCAAAATGAACCAGGAATATAATAATGAAAGAATGTTACAACTGAAACAAGATACTATTGATCCTGCATTTACTACCAATGTTCCTAGTGATTACGAAGATGGACGAGCTGTTGTAAATAAAGAAAGCCTAGAACGTGATTTAGACGAAGCAATGGAACTAGCAATATTTTTATCACAAAAAGAAAGTGTAACAGAAGCTAGTTTAGGTAAAATGACTGGTAGCAGAAAATCCAGTTATCAACCACTAGCAGACAATGTTAAAATTATTGTGAGGCACAATAAAGATGTAAACGAAGAAGTCCGTGGTGCTAGAAGTAGAAATATTCACAGTATATTAATACAACGTGGAGAAGAAAAATTTAAGATGGCAGAAAACAATCTGTCAGCCGCAAGAGCAATGGCAAGGCATTTGCACAATGGTGGCGAAACTTTTGACGAAATAGGCGAGTCTATTACTGAAATGTCAAGAGAGTTTAAAAAATTAAAAGAGTTTTTGAGCTATGTTAAAAAAGCAAATTTAGTTAATGAAGCAAACGAAGAGTTTGTCTCAATGGCTTTAGAAAACATAGACACAATCAGAACAAACTTTAAAAGACTAAGTGGTGTAAAAACTTATGCTAACGCAGTAGAAAGTGTTACAGCATATAACAATGTAGAAATACTACAAGATGATATAGATCTTGAGAGTAAGTTTACAGAAACACATTTTGATGACAAAGTTGCTAATGTAATGGATACACTTAGAGCAAGTGCTAGTAGAAAAAATAGTTTTGAAAACAAGATTACAAGAGCAATAGAGTTAGAGTCTTTTGAAGGATTAAAAGATTTACTTAAAGAAGATGACTTACTAGAATTCGAAACAATGAATCAACAACTGGGTCACAAAGTTAGTAGTTTAGGATATTCTGCTAAAGATGAAACTTTAGGTAACTATTTACATAGCATTAGTAGTAAACTTAATGCTGGTGGACAACTTAGCCAATTCGAGTATGGCGCAATTAAAAGTAGTCTGCTAAGTGCTGGTCAGCACAATGTACAGAATGCTCCAATGAACATAGAAGAGTCATATGAAGCATTTATGGACCGTTTTGTAGACTAGAATACTAGTTTACAGATAAATAAATTTGTTGGAAACATAAAGTAATTTAATTTCCAATAGTTGTAAGAAAGTACTTGACTTTTTTACATCAAGGCATTATAATAATAAAACAGTTGTACCCTAAACACAGAAGGTACAGCGAAACATGGCATATAGGAGAAAAACATGGCATCATTACAAGAAATAAGAGCAAAACTACAATCAATGGAATCCAAACCAGGCAGTAGTTCCCCAGCTCAAGGCGATAAAGCAATATACCCTTTTTGGAACATCGATGAAGGAACAAGTACCGTTTTAAGGTTCTTACCTGACTCAGATCCAAACAACACGTTCTTTTGGGTAGAACGACAAATGATCAGATTAACATTCCCAGGAATTGTTGGAGGCGAACAAAAGCCAACAACAGTACAAGTTCCTTGTATGGAAATGTTCTCTGGTGAAACATGTCCGGTACTAACTGAGGTAAGACCTTGGTTTAAAGATCCTTCATTAGAGGATATGGGACGTAAATATTGGAAAAAAAGAAGTTACATCTTCCAGGGATTTGTTAATGAAAATCCACTGAATGAAGAGAGTCCTGAAAATCCAATTAGACGTTTTGTGATTGGACCACAAATATTTAACATTATAAAATCAGCACTCATGGATCCTGATATGGAAAACCTTCCAACAGACTATGTAGCAGGTACTGATTTTAGACTAGCAAAGACTACTAAAGGACAATATGCTGACTATAGTACTTCTAAATGGGCAAGAAAAGAAACTGCTCTAACAGAAGAAAACTTGGCGGCTATTGATACACATGGTTTATACAACCTAAATGACTATCTTCCTGCAAAACCAACACCAGAAGGTGTACAAGCGATTGCAGAAATGTTTGAAGCGAGTGTAAATGGAGAGCTGTATGATCCAGCAAAATGGGGGCAGTTTTACAAACCCTATGGACTTGATGTTGGAACACAAACACAGGCAACTGTGGCTCCAGCTCAAACTGTATCAGCAACTGCAACAGAGAGTGTGGCTCCTGTAACAGCATCAGAACCAGCAGTAGCACAAACAACTGCTCCAGCAGTAGAGACACCAGCACCAGCACAAGCGGCTGAGCCAGTGGCAACTGCTCCAGCAGAAGCAAGTGGAGACGCAGGTAAGAAGTCAGCAGATGACATTCTTAACATGATTAGAAACAGACAATCAAGTTAAGGAGATATCATGCAAAAACCATTTGACTTAACAAAGTTCAGAACTGGATTAACTAAAAGCATATCAGGTATTAGTGCCGGCTTCCATGACCCTAGGGATTGGGTCAGCACTGGTAACAAAACATTAGACTACCTAATAAGTGGGGACTTCAATGGAGGTATCCCACTAGGTAAAGTTAGTGTGTTTGCAGGTGAATCAGGTTCTGGTAAATCATTTATATGTTCTGGAAACATTGTAAAAAATGCACAAGATAAAGGATGTCAGGTAGTATTATTTGACTCTGAAAATGCATTGGACGAGCAATGGCTACAGGCATTAGATGTTGATACAAGCCCAGAAAAACTATTAAAAGTTAGTGTAAGCATGATTGATGATGTTGCTAAAGCAATATCTGAATTTATGAAAGACTACAAAGCAAATTATGGCGATATGG
>Ga0222719_10000764_pt1 | contig 32031 bp, 37 predicted proteins | sample C33_34DmetaG_FD_165039 | JGI IMG/M metagenome (GOLD analysis project Ga0222719, IMG submission 165039) | Estuarine water microbial communities from San Francisco Bay, California, United States - C33_34D | ecosystem: Environmental > Aquatic > Marine > Unclassified | place: USA: California... | reverse complement strand
TCTTTTTTCTCTATATGAAACAAAAATAACCCCTAAAACCGTTGGTACTTCCAGTATATTTTCGTATATTTAAGTATAAAAATAAAGGTTATGATACATCAACACGGTAGATTCAACAGACATTCCCTCTTTACTTCCTTAGATAACAAGCTTGTATTGGATGTAATCCTACAGGTTCCGGCATCTAATAAGGCCTTACTCAATATGTTGTATGGTTTATTTGACGGGTATTGGTATTATGGAGTGGGGTCGGCTATAGAGACAATCAAGGAGGTACCGGTAGAGTTAAAGCAATCATTTAAGAAACTAATCCAGAGAGTTGAATCAGCACTATGAAAGAACATCTTAAACTTGTAGTAGCAGATATGAGAGAGGAGCTACTAGACTATCTACCCAAAAGGATAGTGGAGAGGATAGAACCAGATGATGTAATTAAGATGCATGATCATAAGGTGGGTAATGATCTTATTAAACCAGCCTACAAAATAGATACCAATACATATATTGACTTGATGTGTCATTATGATACCCTATCAAAAATAATCTATAGATAGATTTGTACATATGGCCGTCCGCCTTATGGTAGTCTGATATCACCCTTATATAACACTGACGGTATAGTTCCCTAACGGGTGGTACACTATAACGCTTCGGCTAAACTCGGTAATCTATAGCTGCTAGATTTCAAGGTATAGTAATATATATTTATATATTGAATATAAATTTAACAAGATACCCTAACAGAATCAAGAATCCTAATATAATAGGTAGTAGTATGAATATAGGGAATAGATAAACTCTAAAGAATCTCTTTAACATAACTCACATTCAGGTACATATAACACCCACAGTATAATTAATAGTATAACAAACAGTACATATAGCCATCTTTGCCATTTAGGTCTTTTAGCTATATTAGCCTTTAGCTTTTCTCCTCTCTCTTTAACCTTCATCTTTTTAGATAGCCATTCTTCATATCTACCCACTAGATCGAATGGTGGCATCTTAAGGAGTACTACAAAGATAACAAGCCATATCTCAGACTCTCCAGCAAAAGCTAGATATAATGAAGGTATCATAACATACCAACCTAAATTCTTTTTTAAATGATCAATCATATGATGTATATATAACAATAAACACTGAAGCATATATAGGCACCTATTATAATGATGCTACTGATATGAACTCTTTGCCCAAACATTGATATTTGAGTTTCATCCATATGATGCTTAAACCAAGATAGAAATCTAATAAGTATATACATGCTATATATAATTATCAGCTCTTGCCTTTATTATAATATAAGAACTTTTTTGTTAATATCCTACTAAATACGGGGAAAAAATTTTGGCAAATTTTCCTTATATAGGGATTACCTATTTATTAACAATGCAGCCATTAGACCCACATACCTTATTTTCTATCTTCGAACAAGGAGATGAAGCGGTGTATAAAGAGCATGGAGTAGAAGCTGCTCTAGATAACCCGTATGTACTTATGGGTATGGTACTCAGAGGTATGGAGAATTACCATATTATGGATGCAATGTACAAAAAGCAGTATCCTAAAGAGTATGAAAAGGTTAAAAATATGGTTCAGTATAAATACTTCAATAAGCTTTATTCATATCTCACAAGAATAAATAACCTAACTGTTGAATCTATATACAGGATTGGAGAGTCTTTTGATAAGGGCAGTGTATTTTTAGGTTTAGATAACTTAAGAAAATTTTTTGAAGGTATAGAGGAGTATGAGAAATGCTTTATTATTAAGAAGTTTCAAGATCTACTACTAGAAGCACCCGAATTTCCCGAAAAAAAACTACTTATATAGTTGGTAGTCTGCCGGAAAGTTCGTATATTTAAGTATAAATAAAAGTAAAAAAGGTTATGGTAAATTTAAATTCATCCTCTATTAAGGGGATTACTTCAAGTAAAATTGCAAAAAAGGAAAATAATGATTGTTTCGTTAGAGCATTAGCTGCGGCGACAGAACAGGATTATGATACTACTCATGAAGTAGTTAGAACTAAGTTCAAAAGAGAGTCTAAGAAAGGTGTTGATAATACTAATATAGTATCTAGAATGCTTATAGCAGAGGATAAAGGCCTTAAAGTAGGTAGTATTAAATATTCAGTTAACATATTAGGTACTGATAGGATAACTAATACATATAAGTTACATGGTGAGTATATTAAGAGAAAGAAGACTGTTAAATCTTTCATTAAGGATAACCCAAAGGGTAACTATATAGTGACTGTAAGTAAACATGCTTTTGCTCTTATAGATGGAAAGCTGGTAGATAATAAAGGTGAAGAGTTTAGACCTACTCGTAAGGTAGATGGTGCCTATAAAATAGTAAAGCCTAACTTATATGGAAAACAATTACAATTATGGGGTTAAAAAGAATAACTGAAGAATATGCTCAAGGTCTAATCAAAGTCGATGACGACCTAACTGATGCACCTGCTGTATATTTCACAATAACACCTTCTACTGATCCTCAGATGAACGCTGAAGGCTATGAAGATGTGACTTATTACACTAATAGACCTAAGAAGATCCAGATACCGAAAGGGATGGTTGGAAGTCAATGGGTATATGTACTAACAAATCCTACTATGCCTGGTCTATGTAAGATTGGCTTTACTAAGAATAAACCGTCTGAAAGGGTTAAACAAATAAACTCCGGTACGGGTGTGGCAATGGACTTCGTCGTTGAATGGGCTTTTCCATGCTTCAATGCACATGATGTAGAAAAGCAAGTACATAAGTATTTAGAGGATAGCGGTTTTAGAGTAAATAAGAATAAAGAGTTCTTTAATGTATCTGTAAATGAAGCTAAAGCTGTCGTAGAAAGAATAGGTGAACCTTATAAAATGAATGATGATGAATAAATCGCTGGGCAACTTGCGCGCGTTTCGCGCGGCGGTCGTGCTGTTATTAATTGTTTTTACACACGCCTGCACCAAAACCCCTCTCACTCCCGATACTTGCCCGGGTGGATGTGATGCTCAAATGATGTTTCCATCGGTTAAGGATCAAAATGGGTACTACCATGTGGAGTTAGATTGGACTAGAGAGTATTTACCTTACTTTCACCTTGATGCAATAGCGTCAAAAGTAGATCCATACTACCACTACAATGGGATAGGAGTAGTTTCGGCAGAGTTTGATAGTAATACTACGTGGGTATTAGGAGATTCTCTAGTTTATTCTAATCCTACCTATAATCCATTCACCGGGAACTACAGTTCAGCGGGGGCTATGATACCAGTTAACGTAAATGAAATAGTTTTAACACAGTTTGCAGGTATAGAATTAAATGTTGTTCAGAGTACCTCGGTATATTTTTCGGATAACGGAGAAAATCTTAAGTCAAAACGTATAGTTGGACCATTTCCTCCTCAAATGATAGGGGATACCGTCACTATTTACATGGAAGTCTTTTGGGATGCGGGTATGAATTCAAAATTACAAAGGTTTTCCGAAAAATTTATTGTAAAATAGTTGATTCTTTGAAGAAAAATCATTATCTTAATTTATATATTAATAAAATATATATAAAAGTATAAATAATAATATATAAGTATATAAATATATATAGTAAATTATAAAATTAATCTAATATGGCATTATCAGCGGAGATTATATCAAAAAATTATCAAAAACATCTTAAGATTATTGATACTTACATTGGAGACCGTAAGGAAAAAGTTCTAGGTATGTTAAAACACCTTGAGGACACTTACGTAATGGCTCCGGCTAGTGGTAGATCTTGGTTTCACAATGCATTCGCAGGTGGTTACGTTGATCATGTCAATAGGGTAGTGGAATATGCGGTAAAACAGTCCAGGTTATATCAAGAAATGGGTGGAACAATAGATTACACCGAAGAAGAACTTGTTTTTGCCGCTCTGTTCCACGATTTAGGTAAGATAGGTGATGGAGACAGGCCTAACTACATACCTCAGACTGATAAATGGCGTCAAGACAAGCTATCAGAGATGTATACCTACAACCCAGACTTAGATTTCATGCTCATACCAGACCGATCACTGTTTATATTACAGAGGTTTGGCATTGAGGTTAACCAAAAAGAGTGGCTAGGCATCAGACTACACGATGGTGTGTTCGATAAAGCTAATGAAGCCTACTTTTTTAGTAATGTTGAGTCATCCAGACAAAAAACATCAATAGTCTCCGTGTTACACGCTGCCGACTTCCTTGCCTCTAAGGTAGAATACGATATGTGGAAGAGAAACGGCGGTTCTTCAACTCCTAAAACGCAAAAAAGCAAGTCAACCACCGGTAGAACGGTGAATTCTTCAAAAGGACTTGCAGATACACTAAAAAACTTATAATGACAGAAATTTTTACGACTTACAACATAATTATTGCAGTTTTAGTTGGTTCCTTGGGAATAATGTTCTATATTCTAAGAAACCTAATGATTAAAGTGGAGAAGTACGAAGATGTAGTACAAGATCAAACCAGATATCTTCAAAACATTTCCGATGCAGTAGGTAAAGGTAAGCAACACCTACAAAATCTCGATGAAAAGGGGGTCTTTCAGAGTGACGACGAAGTTGGTGAATTTTTTAACCAAATGAAATACGTACAAGACGAGCTAAACACATATATGCTCCCCGAAAATTATGGCAAGGAAGAAATCGAAAGCTAACTACTTTACAACCGAGACAGAAGAATACATAGTAAAATATAACACATCAGTAGATAAAGAATACAGAAATAAAATATTTTCTGAACACATTTACTACCCTTTCTACAAGCTAGCAGAGAATATCATACATACCTTTAAGTTTTATTACACAGATGTAGATAAAATAGAGGATTTGAAGCATGAGATCGTATCTATGCTGTATGAAGAAAAGATAATGAAGTTTGATCCTACTAATGGAGCAAAAGCATACTCTTATTTTGGTACGATAGTTAAAAGATGGCTAATAAACTACAACAATAAGAACTATAAGAAATTAAAACAGATAGGATCCTTTGACGATATAGAGGAGAGCTATGATCAAGACCTAGACTTAGACTCACCATCAGGTAGGACTCTAAGTAACTTTATGAACGCCTGGATAGATTCAATCTACATGAAGATAGATGACATGTTTATAAAAGATACTGATATACAAATCGCAGATGCTGTATTAACCCTATTTAGAACAAGACACGATCTGGATATTTTTAAGAAAAAAGCTCTCTACATCTATATAAGAGAAATGACCGACTGCGAAACACCTCAACTTACAAAAGTGATAACGGTCCTTAAAGAAGACTTTAAAGAAAACTATCAAAAACTCTACGACCAAGGTTTACTTTCCCAGAACAACGTCTAAGTCTATTTATAATAAAGAAAATATTATGAGCTTAGATAAAGAAATATTTAAAGGAAAAACATTATCAGATCTCTTCTCAGAAATTCACGATAATTCAACAAGTACTAGAGGGCAAGTAAAAGCCCTTATAGGTGAATTAAAACCTCTAATAGAAAACATTGGAGACGCTACTCTTATCGTTCCTATGATTAAAGAATATATGGAGATAGGTGTAAAGAATGACGAACATTTGATTAAGTTAGCGACGGTAATTCAACGTATAGAAACAGCAGCATCAAAAGGAGAAGGAGATGGAATGTTTGACCTATCAGAACTTCAAGATCTATTAGAAGAGCAAGAAGAATTAGAAGAAAATATAGAAGAGGTAGAGAATAAGGAAGAAACTGAAGATGAGTAATAAGAAAAATCCTCAAGCAGGCAACAGTTCTACCGATTCTACTAATAATATTAATCAAGAGACTTTTCTACAAGCTAGAGTTAAAGATATAATTTTAGATACTAGCCATGAAGAGGCTGAAAAATATGGCGGTGAGAATGCTATCGGTGTAATTAAGTACGAGGTAGTTGGAAGAAATTATAACTACGACGATACTAAACAGCTACCTGCTGCATTTCCTCTCAACAATACTATAAGAGTTTTTCCTCTGCTAAACGAATTAGTACTAATACAATCAGCACCAACAAAAGAAATAAAAGAAGAGAGTTCTAAAAGGATTGCAGAAAAACAGTACTATACTCAAATAGTAGGACTGTGGAATGCTCCTAATCATAATGCTTCACCGTCTAAAGATGACGATACTTTAGATTTAGGTGAAAATGTAGAAGAGTTAAAAGATATAAACCCGATGCAACCTTTTCCTGGTGATATACTAGTTGAAGGAAGACAAGGACAGTCGATTAGAATGTCTGGGTATAAATCTGATAAGGGCATATTAACAGATGATTCAAATAATGGATTACCTCTAACAATTTTATCCAACGGTCAAGAAGATGTAGGAGACGGATTACAGCATATTATAGAAAACGTCAATGAAGATTATTCTTCTATCTATATGACATCTGATCATAGAGTTCCATTAGAACAAGTTAGAGATAAGTATGAAGCTTTAGTAAACGCACCTGTAAGATCAGATCAATATAAAGGTACTCAAGTAGTAGTAAATGCAGGTAGATTGTTTTTTAACGCAAAAGAAGAAGATATAAATATGTCAACAGAAAACATATTTAGTGTTACTGCTAAAGAAGCAGGTATAGACGCAGAAACTTCTGTAGGATTAGATGCAGAAAAAGTATATTTAGGAGGTAGAGCAAAGAAAGAACTACAGCCCGTAATACTCGGAGACTCTCTAGAAGGATGGTTAAACCAACTATTAGAAGAATTAAAAAGAGTAGCAAAGGCTATGCAAAAAGCTAAAACTGTAGATATGAAACCTATACCAAAACTAAACGTAGAAGGATTTGTATTAGAATCAGTAACAGATAGCCTTATGTCGCAGATTAACCCTGGAGGTAAATCTATATTGAAATCAAGAAAAGTATTTACTGAATAATGCCACACGCTTTATTAAAAGATTTTAAAAGTAACTTAGTAACTTTCGTAGCATCACAAATGGGACGAATAGAAGCTGCTATTTACAGATACGCCAACGATAAGCTAAACGCTATAATAAACGAACTACTTAGAAAGTGTCCACCACCAGAGACTTTAAATAGAATTATAAAGCAAAAACAATCTATTGAAACTCTTGCTAACAGCTTTGACCAAAAGATACAGAAGTTTAATACAATACCTCAAACTTTAGAACCAGCTATAGGAGCAGGTAAAGTTATAGTAGAGATACTATCCCACTTACCGCTACCGTCAACTATAGGTATACCGCCTCCTTATGGGGGAGTTATAGTATCTGTACCGGTTGGGGTAATACAGGCCCAATCTAACCTACTTGTATTTACAAGAAAGATGGTAGAGGTACTTGAAGATGATGTAGTCTCAATTAATGATGTACTATCTTCAACACAGGGTATATTTGACCCTTTAATAGACAGACTTAAACAATTAGACAGGTTAGTAGACCACTGTGTAAATAACCCAGACGCACCAGACGATCAAAGAGCCAGGGTAATAGATCCAAGACTATTAGACCCTAACGATTTATCTAATAGAAATTTATTTGCCGGTAGCTTCAGAAGAAAACTTAACGACGGTGAAGAGCATACAACTACTCTGGAACAAGATGTGAACGAAGCATTTTTCGGAGCAGGAAACAATACCGGTGCAGGTAGTAGCGGGGGTAGAGATAGAGGACTATGGGGTGTAGGTGTTGACTATTCTGTAGACGATATTATTACATATAAAACTTTAAAGTACAAGTGTAACACTGATCACACATCAACAGCTGACGGTATAGCAGGTCCGCCTGGTATAGGGCAATACTGGGATAGGTTCTTAGGCGACGTAGGCAGTACAGGACTTAGTAACGCAGACAGTACAGGACTTAGTAACGCAGATAGTACAGGACTTAGTGACGTAGATAGTATAGGACTTAGTAAAGAAGATAGAGACAAAGTATACGAAGGAACAGGTTTAGACAATAATACAGGAACTTCAGATGAAACGTACACTAACGCTAGAAATACACAGTACACCATAAGAATTGAAAACGACCCTGACTCACCATCTATAGCCCCAAGGAGAAGAGCTATAGCATTAGATAGAAGAGGAGTAGCAGTTTTAAAAGGGCCGTATTCTTTTTCTAGTTCTGAAGAAATACTAAAAAAAGAATTAAAATTTAGAATAGACAACCAACTTCCATAACCTAACTATTTATATATATGAAACTCGATCAATTAAGAAAAATCATACGAGAAGAAGTAAGAGCTGCGGTCAAGGAGGAGTTACAAGACATCCTTAACGAAGCAGTAAAAGCAGCCAGCACACCAAGTGGTGGTATGAAAGAAGTACCTAAAGGTCAAAAAAAGAAATGGTCTATAGGTAAGAGTGCAACTTTAGATGAAATGCTTACTAATCAAAAACCAAAAGCAACCAACATAAAGTTCTCTAATAATAAGAATATACAGTCAATGTTAGAGATGACAAAACAATCAATGACTGGTGAAGAGTACCAACAGGTAATAGCTGGAAATTCAAGCATGGTTAAAAAACCTAACTTTGCCTCTTCAGCAGCAGCTAGTATGGGAATGACAGGGGCGCAACCAGGAATAGACATATCTCAATTAGATTTTGTAGGTAGAGCTAAAAGTATTTTAGATGCAGCTAATGAAAAAGATAAAGCAAAATTAAGATAAAATGGCATTTAACGTAAAGAGAATAAACCCATTAGATTTACAACCTAGAAAAGCTATAGGCATTGACCTTCCCTTTTCTGGTACCGGTGTATTTAATTCTACGTTTGTTACAAAAGATGCATTAAAAGCTAACCTACTAAACTACTTTTTGACTAATAAAGGAGAGAGATTTTTAAATCCTGGATTTGGCTCTAATATAAGAAAACAGTTATTTGAAAATATAACAGAAGAAGCGTTAGCAGATTTAGAAAATATAGTAGAAGAAGATTTAAGAGTATATTTCCCTAGAGTGGTTCCTACACAAATACAGCTTGCATCAGACCCAGATACTAATGCTATAGTATTCTTTTTAAAGTACGCTATTGCTGATAGTAATATAGAAGATGAAATTTTAATTAACATAGAAGCATAATGGCAGAAAATAGAGACATAAAATATATCAATAAAGACTTTTCTGATTTTAGATCACAGCTTATAGAGCATGCAAAAAATTACTTTCCAGACACTTACAATGACTTTTCTGTAAGTTCACCTGGTATGATGTTTATTGAAATGGCCTCTTATGTAGGAGATGTTCTATCATTTTACCAAGATACACAATTACAAGAAACATTTTTAACACACGCTAAAGATCCAAAAAACTTATTTAACCTAGCGTACTCAATGGGGTATAGGCCGAAAGTAACAGGAGTATCTGAAGTAGAATTAACATTAACTCAACTAATAGGAGTAGATGGAAATTACAACCCAGACTGGACTACTGCAGCAACAGTAGATGCCAATGCAATTTTTAAATCTACAGATTTTTCTCAAACATCTTTCTTTATTGACAAACCGGTAGACTTTACCTACTCTAGCTCTTTTGATCCGACTGAGGTTACAATAAATACTTTAGATATAAGCAATAATCCTTCTCAGTATAAACTAGTAAAAACCGTCAAAGGGTTTTCTGCTGAAATAGCAACAGAAACTTTTACAATCAACACTGTAGAGAAATTTAAAACTATTACAATATCAAATTCAAAAATAGTAGGAATATTAGATATAACAGATGCAGATGGTAACGTATGGTACGAAGTGCCATTTCTAGGACAAGACACTGTATACACCGATAGCACTAATAGTAGTTCTGATTCTAATCTAGCACCGTATGTACTTACTTTAAGAAAAGTGCCTAGAAGGTTCGTAACAAGGTTTTTATCTAACGGAGACTTACAAGTACAGTTCGGAACCGGTACTTTAGACAGTGACGATTCAGAAATACTACCAGATGCAACAAACGTAGGAAGTGCTACAAACCAAGGTATAAGTAGATTAAACCATGCTTATGATCCATCTAACTTTTTATACAGTAAGGCATACGGTATAGCCCCAACATCTAATTTAACAGTAAGATACCTAAAAGGAGGAGGTGTAAGCGCAAATGTACCTGCTAACACTGTAACAAATGTTGTTACTATATCCGGAGCAAACTCTGGTAATGTAACAGTAAATAACTTAAAACCTGCAGAAGGTGGTAGAGATGGGGACACTGTAGATGAATTAAGAGAAAATTCTTTGAGAGCATTTAATGAGCAAGGTAGAGCAGTAACCTTACAGGATTATACAGTAAGAGCCCTAGCACTACCTGCTAAATACGGTAGTGTAGCCAAAGCTTTTGCTACTCAAGACCAATTAGTTAATTCTAATATAGATACAACATCAATAAAAGATAATAATCCTTTATCAGTAGCTCTTTATGTTTTAGCTTATGATAATAACGGTAAGCTTACTAATGCTACCAGTACTATGAAAAACAACTTAAAAACCTATCTTGGAGACTATATAATGTTAACAGACAGCGTAATACTTAAAGATGCTTTTATAGTTAATATTGGAGTAGAGTATGAAATAATTATGAGACCTAATTATGTAAGTAGGGATGTCTTATTGGCTTGTAACATAAAATTACAAAATTACTTTAAAATACAAAAAAGAAGTATAAATCAAACTATTAACCTTTCTGATTTATTTAGAGAGTTAGATAAAGTACCCGGCGTACAGACAGTTCAAAAAGTTGAAGTTATTAATAAAAACGGAGGAGAATACTCACAATACGGATACGACATAAAAGGTGCTACTAGAGATAATGTTATCTACCCATCATATGATCCTTGTATTTTTGAAGTAAAGTACCCTAACGTTGACATAAAAGGAAGAATAACAACATTATAAAATGGCAGTATATAAATTATTTCCCGACAAAGACAATTACATATTCACTGAAGTACCTATAGCAAATGCTGGATACGATGAAATGATAGAGCTAGGAGGCTACCCTGTATTAGAAGTAGGACAAGCATCAAGAATACTATTACATTTTAAAGATACGGAAATTGCTAATGTTATTAACAACAAGATAGGGAACACTAACTTTAGTGCTAGTATAAATTTAAAACTAGCATCAGCATACGAAACACCAGCATCACATTCAGTACATGCCTACCCTATATATGAATACTGGGATGGAGGAGTTGGAAAATATGGAGATGAACCATACGATAAGTCTGGATGTACATGGAGATACGCAGGAGCCCAAAATACAAAATCTTGGACACTTCCACATAATACATTAAGTATGCCTGCAAATATAACAGGCTCTTATAACTCTACTCATTTAGGAGGAGGAAACTGGTACACAGGTTCTAACGGATATAGCTTACATACTTCTCAATCATTTGAGTTAAACGACAATATAGATTTAAATGTAGATGTTACAAACGGTGTACTACTACACTATACAGGATCTATAACAAACAACGGGTTTATTTTAAAATTAGATGACTCTTACGAATTTAACACTACCTCATCTATTAGACATAAGTACTACAGTGCAGACACCAACACAATATACCCCCCTACTTTAGATATTAAATGGGATGATAGTTCATACGTAACAGGCAGTCTTTCTGTATTAGATACTACTAATGCAGTAATAGACTTAACTAATAATAAAGGCAGTTACCCGGATATTGACAAACAAAGATTCAGAATACTAGCTAGACCCAAATACCCTACCAGAACATTTACCACAGGCTCTATTTATAAAACAAATTACGCATTACCTTCTCAATCGTATTGGGGGCTAAGGGATGAATTTACTGAAGAGATGGTAATTAATTTTGATAACGATTTTACAAAAATATCTTGTGATAGTACCGGACCGTACTTTGATCTATATATGGACGGTTTACAACCAGAGAGGTTTTATAGAGTGTTAATTAAGACTCAACTAGACGGTACTACAGCAGTTATAAATAATGATAGTACATTTAAAGTAGTAAGAAATGGCTAATGTACAGATAAAAAAAACAGTCTATAAAAAAGACGATTTTAATAAAGCAGTAGATACTGAGTTTAGCACTTTTACTGAGCCTGTTATTGAAATAGATAACGATACAGTAGAAGAGCTTTTTCGTCTATATAATAAACTATATTTTGAAATACCTGTAGAAGGCGATGTTAATTCACACAGATACATTATTCAAGAAAGCTCTAAGCTAGTTGAATTTACATCTGATCTTGAAGACATACAACCTTTATTAGATGAAATAGCTCAACTAAGAGAGCAATTGTTATTAACAAACCAGCAGTTAATTGAAGTACAAACTGAGTCTATAGAAAATGCCGCAAATTAACTATAATATACATCCTGTTGATCCAATAGGTCTAGATAGAATATCTTCAGAAGATTCTTCTGTTATAGAGCAATTTAGTATTAACAATCTGATTAAACTCCAAGAGAACAAAATAGAGTTACACATTTACTCTACAGATAAAGTACTCCTTGACTCTATATACAACTATACAGCTACAACAAACTTACAGGTATCATCTAAAGCTGCATCTAATGGCTCATCAGAAGTAATTGTAGATCCAGTGCAAGATGCTTTGAAAAACAGTTATTCTAATGGAGGCATAATACTTGCATATAACTTCACCGATGATCTGTATAGCGACTCCGGATTACCGGTAGAGTTCTACATAAACGAAATATCACCAGATAGAACTGAACTGAGACTACTAACAACAAAAATAAATAATGGAAGTATTGTTGAATATACTTCTAAAGTACAAAACAGTTTAAACGCTCAAGACTATTATAATGACTTTAAATTAAATTTTAAAGATAATAAGTTAATTACCGGTGTAAATATCAAAACTCAAGACTTTAAAGAGTTTAAAACTGTAGTAGTAAAGCTATACGAACCTTTACCCCCGCAGTATAGCGTCAAAGACTTTCTTACTATAGAGCAAACTATTTCTGATAGCGTAGCATATGAAATACAGACTTTAATAACAGCAGATGATCTTAACGTTCCTAGACTTAAAGGACCTAATTTTGAAAGCAATTATGAAAGTAACCTTAATAACACACCCTCAGAATACTTTAACTACAATGAACTTTTTGGATTTGGTAATACAAATTCATATAGAGAGCTAAAATCAAACGTTTCTGAATTAAGTGCAAACCTAAGTATAGATTATAACACATTCTCAGACTTTGTACATTATAGTTCAATAGAAGAGAGATTGAAAAACTTTCAAAAAAAACTTAACCTTATTACAGTCTATCAGAATTCAATAGATAAATTTGAAAGCGGTTCAAATGTAGAAGGAGGAATATCAGGCAGTAGAGAACAGTACAAAGTACTAGTAGATAAAATTATAGATAACTTTGATCATTACGATAGACACCTTTTTTATGAAAGCGGATCTACATCATGGCCAAAACAGAATAGTGTAAGACCGTACTTAAATGCAACAGGGTCAGTTACTAGTTCTTGGTATGACAATAAAATAATTTCAGCTTCGAGTTATGATAGTGCTAACGTTAATCAATTATATGACACTGTGCCTAGTTATATAGCAGATGATTCCAATAATGATCCTTTTAGGTTATTTGTACATCTAATAGGACAGCAGTTTGATAATCTATGGATTTACTCTAAAGCAGTAACTGATAAGTACAATGCTGATAACAGGCTAGACAAAGGTATTTCAAAAGATTTAGTTCAGAACGTATTAGCTAACTTCGGAGTAAAGTTATATACTAACACCAGATCTACAAACGACTTATTTAGAATATTTACAGGAGAGTTATTTAATACAGGGAGTGAAAATATTTCAACAGCTATAAGTGCTAGTAATAATTCAACCCCGGAACTACAGTATACTCAAGAAGTCTATAAGAGGATATACCATAACTTACCTATGCTACTGAAAAGCAAAGGTACTGAAAAAAGCTTAAGAACGTTAGTAAACTGTTTTGGAGTTCCAAGCCTTAACAGTATACAATCAGGATCTAATCTTGTTATTAGAACAGGAGCAGCAAACAACTCACTAAACAGTGTTAATATAGGGACTTTGACAACTACTACTTCTTCTCTAGGAAGTATTAGAATTGATGATACAGGCAGTTATGTACAAGGTAACACACTATCAAAATATGTCTCTATAAACAAAAGAAATAATAAATACACACACGACCATAATAATGTAGAAGTAGGATATTCACCTACAGATGTGTTAAATAAAAAAATAATAGAACACTTAAATGGCTTATAATTTAGATCAATACATAGGGGACCCTGGGTATGCCCATTCAAGTAGCTATGCTGAACTAGTTTCCTCGTCGGAAGCTATCTTGGGTATTATACTTACTGGTTCTAATGATCTACAAGACTTCACAAGAATAATGAAGTTTTACGATAATGTACTGTATAAAAGTGTTCAAGATTTTGTACCTGCCAGAACTAATATGAGTTCAGGTATAATTATCAAGCCCCACCTTTTAGAAAGAAATAAGACAACACAGGTATCTATAAAAAGTAGCGAATATGATAACATATCAGGATCGTTAGTGTTGACTGATACAACAAATTATAGTGCTGTAAAACAGCAATTTGTAGGAGATATAACTATTACAGGATCTATTGATAGCGGTAGTAGATCAGGAAGCGATGGAGGAACTTTTGGCTCTTCTACAAACTATTCAACAGCGTATAGTGAATCTGTTATTACACCAGACGGGCTTGCAACGTATACATATCACAATCAAGAAGAACCTAAATACGATGGAGAGTTTTCTGGTAGTGAAATGAAACTGTCAAGTGGTGAATTAAACGTATCTAATGCTTTTAAATATGATGAAACAGGGAACACATTATATAACTACTTATTAATAGAGCAATCATTCTTTTGTCATTTTGCAATTAGCGCATCAAACGAATCAGTACCTACACCAGCACCTACTACAGCACCAACTCCATCGCCAACTCCTGCACCAGTAACTACACCTGCACCTACACCAAGTCCAACCGATGCACCAACTCCTTCACCTACAGATGCACCTACACCAAGTCCAACTGATGCACCTACACCAAGTCCAACTGATGCACCAACAACTCCTGCACCAACTGATGCACCAACTCCTTCACCTACAGATGCACCAACTCCTGCACCATCAGGAGCACCTACCCCATCACCAACTGATGCACCAACTCCTGCACCAACAACTCCTGCACCATCAGAAGCACCAACTCCTGCACCATCAGGAGCACCAACTCCTGCACCAACTCCTGCACCATCAGGAGCACCAACTCCTGCACCATCAGCAGCACCAACTCCTGCACCATCAGGAGCACCAACTCCTGCACCAACTCCTGCACCATCAGGAGCACCAACTCCTGCACCAACTCCTGCACCAACAACTCCTGCACCTACGCATACCTGTAACTGTTACTTAATAACTAATGAAGGAGCAGATCCTACAGGAACGTATAGTTACGTAAGATGTTCGGACGGAGCAACAATATCACCGGTTTCTATAGCGTTCGGGGATGCAGATAGAGTATGTGCTAGAGCGTTACCAGTAGATCTAGCATCTGGATTAACAATTTCTTCACTAGGTTCAAGTTGTACTGATAATGATGATTGTACATTAGCAACTCCTGCACCTACAACTTCACCTACACCAAGTCCAACTCCTGCACCAGTAGCTACTCAACCGCCAACTCCTGCACCATTAACTACTAGTGCACCAACAACTCCTGCACCTACAGATGCACCTACACCATCACCGGTATCTTTTGACTATGCAAGATATCTAGATTGTGATGATCCAAGCAACTTGTTAGATGTTTACGGTACTGTTGGTACTACATTCCCTAACGTGTTAAAATCCGGAGCAGTATGTTTCACGTATGATAGTGCTGCCGGCTCAGGTGTAGATGGACTTTATACTTCATTTACTTCATACACTAGCTGTGAAGATTGTCAAGGTACTCCAGCACCAACACCTTCTCCTACACCGGCTCCTGCTGCACCAACTCCTGCTCCAGCTACTCCTGCACCAAAAATTCCAATATAATTGAAAAACAGTATTTATAAATAATGCCACAAGATATAAAATTTTGCTTTAGCGGTTCACTAGGAATAGATCTTAACTCTGGATCTACGTTTACTGCTGTGCCTCCTTCTGGGTCTGCTACTTTCACAAGCAACGGACTACCGGCTACAGGGATTACTAGCTCTTCTTTGGCAAACTGTGTAAATCTTACTTTCGATAATGATAATATTACAACTACAAGGTTTATAGTTGAAAATGGCGAATGTTCTGGTTCATCTGTAAATGCAAACTGGATCTTAATAGTACCTACTCCTGCACCTACTCCAGCACCAACACCTAGTCCAACTCCTTCACCTACTCCAGCACCAACACCTAGTCCGACAAATGCACCTACACCTAGTCCGACTAGTGCACCAACAACTCCTTCACCTACTTCAGCACCAACACCTTCTCCTACTGATGCACCTACACCTAGTCCAACTGATGCACCAACAACTGCTGCACCTACCCCATCACCGACTGATGCACCAACACCAGCTCCAACAACAGGAACACCAGCACCAGCAACTCCTGCACCTACTCCTAGCCCAACTGATGCACCTACCCCATCACCGACTGATGCACCTACTCCTAGTCCAACTGATGCACCTACTCCTAGTCCAACTGATGCACCTACTCCTTCACCTACAGAAGCACCAACAACTCCTGCACCTACTCCTAGTCCGACACTATCGCCAACACCGAGTCCAACACCTGCTCCGGTAACACCGTGCCACAGTATAAGCGTATACCAAGATACAACAGCACCTTACGGTTGTTGTGGTTCCCCACAGTATACTGCTAAAGCAGGGTACTTTAATGCTTCTAGCTTAGCTTCGGCTACTAGATACTATACCGGTTTAGGCTGTTCAACATTAATGAGCGGAACAAAATATGTAACTGCTGAGTTTGATACATCAGTGTTCTACACATTTATAAACGGTGTGAAACAGGGAGGTGCAAGTACTTGTACAGCAGTAATAACAAGTGAATGTGAATAATAAAATATGAGACTAGCAGATTTTCCAAATTTTAACCCAGGTGATAGAGCACTATCACTAATATACTACAGTACAGGTAGCGTGTGGACTGTTAGAGAAGTAAATATAAATGTTACTAGCGGACAAAATTCAAATCTATACACAGTATTACAGAATGTAACTAGTTTTGCATTTACTATTAATAACGTTACTTATGCAACTAGTGTTTTGTCTACAAATCAAAAACCTAATTTTTTTAACTACGATATAAGTAATTTTTCTATACCTATAGGTTCAACCGTAACATCAGTAGACTTCTACGACACTACACTGATACCAGGTCCTAACCTTATAGGATTTAATAATAGTGAATTTGACGTACTAATTTCAAACGCTAATGAGAATAGAACTAGTGGGTATATATACGAGGTAGATAGATCATCACAATATATTATACCTAACAACTATAATAATATAATTTCAGAATCAGCAGTATATGCACAAGTACCAGATTCTAATTATACTTCTAAAGGAATTTTAAGAAGCAGGTATGAAGGATCAGAAACAACAGTAGAGGACTACGGTGTTGAACCGTTAATAGCAGGTAAAGTTTTTGACGGTGCTGAATATTTAAATTCTGCATCAAATAATTTTATATGTTCTCAATCATTAGACGATAGAAGTATAGAGGAGTATTTATTCACAATACCTACAGGATCGAGTAATGATAGTGAGACACCTACAGTAAACTCTAAAATATTTGAATTTGAAGGTAACAAAATTTTACCAATACCTGATAAGAAAATTTGGATAAAAGACAATCAACAAATAATAGAAACTAACATAAACGGTATAGTAGTAGGATCTATTACACAATGTACAATATAAAACATTAAATTAATATATTTATATAAAAGAATAAAATTATGGGATATTTAAATAATGCTGTCGTAACAGTCGACGCGATCTTAACAAAGAAAGGAAGAGAGCTCTTGGCAAGAGGAGATGGCTCTTTCAAAATTACTCAATTTGCCCTTTCGGACGATGAAATTGATTATACACTATACAATACATCACATCCATCTGGATCGGCGTTTTACGGCGAGGCTATAGAAAATATGCCTTTGCTAGAAGCTTTTCCTGATGAAAATCAGATAATGAAATATAAGCTTTCAACACTGCCTAGAGGTACATCAAAACTACCTTTATTAGAAGCAGGGTATTCAGCAATTAGATTAAAACAAGGAGCATCTCTTGCAATCACTCCTCAAACGCTGAATTATTTAGGAGCAACTTCAACTTATGAAGCCGGCGGATATACAGCAACTATTGCTGATGTAAGAGTATTGTCTAGCTTTACAGGTGTTGGTGTAAATACTGAAGAAGCAGAAAGGTTAAATAGTACAACTACTATAGGAACTAACGTTTCTAAAACAGTAATCGGTACTTCTGTTAACCTTACCGCTACAACAGTTAATACTTTATTTGGATCCAGAACTCAATTACAGACAACAGTAACGTTGATAGGTAGAGATTCAGGTGCAAGGGTAAACATACCAGTAACTATAATCAAAGTAAATAATTAATCATGTCATTCAAAAGATTAGATCAAGAAGATATAGTGATAAGTGCTGATTCAATTACAGCACCAGCGTGGTCGAATAATAAGACTACTCTTATTTCATTTTTTACATCATCAGCACAAGTTTCAAGAACTAGCGGTGATTATTATTTTAATGTGTACAAAGACAATTTTGCACAAACAGCATCAGCTGATATACAGTTTTCACTTGCGTACGGAAACCTAAACGGTAGTGGTTCAATACCATTTAATCCCGGAGTAACTGGATATGCACCTTCACAGGTAGTATACAAACAATTTAGAAACCTTATTAACGGTACTGAAGAAACTAACTTAAGTTTTGCAGGTACTACTGTTAAATCTGTATATGCTATTTCTGTAGAAAGAGCTAGGTTTAAAGAAAAACTTTTACCAGGCTCTCTACTTTTAACTTTAGCTACTACAGCAGGTACTATGAGCCTGACAGACAACAGTAACTACGTAACTACCGTTACTTACGGAGATTCAGGAAGAGAGTTTGAATTAGTGAGTGCTAGTAGCGGAGGAGTAAGAGTAACTACTAATAACGGATTAGACGGTATTAATGGATATAATGTAGTATCTGGATCATATGGTAAATTTTTACCAGATATTGGAGTTATACTACTAAATGGTGATGCATTAGATCTAGCACCTGTAAGTGGAGGAATAAGCTTAGGTACTTCTACTTCTATCGTATCAAACGGTGTTAATACTACTAAAGCATTTAACGCTATAGATACAGGTAATAACTTTACTTTAAGATCAGAGGAAACAGTATCGTCGAACTATATTTTTGTAAGAGCTAGAAACAGTGAGTTTAACTACTCAACTAACCCTTCTAATATAACAGGTTCAGGTGAATTAAGACACAACGTTATGATTGATACACCTCAAGGGTATATTACCTCTGTAGGACTCTATAACGATAATAACGATCTATTAGGTATTGCAAAATTATCTAGACCGTTACTTAAAGATTTTACAAAAGAAGCATTAATTAGAGTGAAGCTTGATTATTAATGAATGGGAGCTTGGAAAAATTTAAATCAACAAGACGTATACGTTACATCGTATACAGCTAAAAAGAGTTGGAATGTTGCAAGTGGCAGCCTTACCAGACAAGGTATACGTCATTACCAAGCAGTAACAAGCTCTACATCCGAATACTACCCTCAGAATTTAGACCTATTTGGAGGACCAACAAGTAGTTCTTCTGATAGTAAGTACCACAGACGATTAGTATATAACAGTTTAGCACAGCTCTACTTCAGACCCTACACTAGCGGTTCAGGATTACTGGAACAATCAAGTAGTTACTATACGTATTTAGATTCTAGTTTAAACACCGGGTCTAGATCTTTAGGTGATAGAGCTACTGTATATTCAATACCGAGAAATAAATTCGGTACACACATAGAACCAGGGTCTCTAACTATAGGAAAAAAAGTCGTATATGTATCAGCAAGCTATGCAAGCCCAGGTTACATAGCGACGGGTAATAAGCTATTTGACGATGGGGAAGGAATTTTAAGAAAAAACAGCATTTCAGGTTCTGTTGGAGGTACAGTTATTTATCCCCACGGACAGATAATAGTTACCGATCACCATACAAGTATAAACTACGACGATGATACTCTTCAAGAAGTAAACTGGAAATCAAACGTACCTATTTATACATATAACTACACTGTAAGACTGTCAGACAACGAGTTTAACTTTACTCAAAATCCTTCAGCATTAACAGGTAGTGATAATAGTTTGAAAAACAACGTTACTGGTTCAGGTTTTCAACCGTACATTACAACAGTTGGACTATACAACGACAGTAACGAATTAATAGCAGTAGCAAAATTAGGAAAACCATTACCTAAATCTAGAAATACAGAAACAACAATACAAATTAAATTGGATATATAAAATGGGAATAACATTAAGAAATACAAAAGGAGTTGAGTTAAGTTATAACGAGCTAGATACTAACTTTGCAGAGCTATATAATTCAAGCTCAATAAGCGGTACTAGTATAAGTTTATTTTCTTACGGCACAGGAAGCTTTACAGCGGTAACTCATTCAATGACCATAAATACAGGATCGACCTTAACTTTATATTCTGAGTCTGGTTCAACAGGAACAGTAACTGGAACATTTGTTGTATCAGGATCTAGTAATATGACAGGGAACCTCACAGTAGACGGTACTTTAACAGCAACAGAGCTGGTTACAAATATAGTAAGTTCCTCTATTACGCTTACATCAGGTAGTAATATATTCGGTGACGAAGCATCAGATAAACATGAATTTACTGGATCGGTTGAAATTACAGGAAGAACTAAAATAGGTAATAATAACTCTTTAAACCATTCTATAACCGGTTCAACTGGAGTTTCTGGTAGCCTATCTGTTACAGGTAGTATAAATCAGGTAGGAACTTTAAATGTAACAGGAGATTCTACGTTAACAGGTAATACAACTCTTACTAACTCTGGAAGCACATCAGTAACTATCACAGACGGGTATATAATATTAACAGAAGTATCTCAAAGTTTAAATTTTGCAGACGACACTGCAGCAGCAGCCGGAGGAATACCTTTAGGAGGTTTATATAGAAACGGAAACTTTATACAAATTAGAACATCGTAATGTCTAGAAACTACTCTGAATTTTCTGGTTCTTTAATAGTAACTGGGTCAGTTACAGCATCTTTAGGATTCTATGGACTCACTACTACTTTAAGCGGATCATCTCAAGTAGACCATGATGCTACTACAAATTTTGTAGTTAATGAACATATTGACCATTCAGCTGTAAGTATAACAGGTACAGGAGGAGTAACAGGCGGAGGAGATATAACTACAAGTAGGGCCTTAACACTTAATACAAGCGACTCTCAATTTACAGGTGGAGTATTAAATTATATAAATACATTAGGAGTACTATCTGGTTCTAACGCTGACCATGCTACAACTGGTAGTAATATATTTTCAGGTTCTCAAAACATAACAGGATCGCTTATACTAACAGGTAGTGCAGAAATAGACGGACTATTAACCGTATTAGGAACCGGTACATCTCAATTTACAAGCCATTTACAGTCCCACTGTTTAGGTATCGGAACATCTCCATCTGGGGTATCTGGAGAAATTAGAGCAACAGGTGATATAACAGCTTACTACTCTTCAGATGAAAGATTGAAAGCGGATATAAAACCTATATTAAACGCTACGGACAAATTAAAAAAGATACAAGGAGTAGAGTTTAATTGGATACCTAGAGAAGATATACATTCTAACGAAGGACATGATATAGGAGTTATAGCGCAAGAAGTAGAAAAAGTTTTACCAGAATTAGTTATTACTAGAAAAAATGGTTATAAAGCTGTTAAGTATGACAAATTAGTAGCACTACTTATTCAATCTAATAAAGAATTATTAGAAAGAGTAGAAAAATTAGAAAGTAAATAGTTGTACTATTTAATATTTTTTCGTATATTAATAAAAAACTGTTATGATTACTTTAATAGAAAATTTTGTTTCAAAAAAAGACTGTAAGTATATTATAGATCTCATAGATAAAAATCACGTTAGATCACAAGTAGCAGGTACGGACAGAACAAAATCTACAGAATCAGATTTCCGCACTTCTTCTACATGTACTTTTTCTTCTGATGATAAAGTTGTTGAAAAATTAAAAAATAAAATAGCAGCATATTTAGATTTAGATATAGAAAAAGGAGAAGATCTTCAAGGACAGTTGTACGAACCAGGACAGTATTTTAAAGCACATACTGACTACTTTGAAGGAGATTCTTATTACAACCACTGCTTAGCATCAGGAAATAGGACAAATACATTGATGGTATTTTTAAATGACGATATGGAAGGAGGAGCAACTAGTTTTCCTAACTTGGGTAAAACAGTTAAACCTAAGACAGGGATGGCGGTAGTTTGGGACGATATAGAAAACGGGGAATTACAACCAAACTCTTTACACGAAGGAACAGAGGTTTTAAACGGTAAAAAGTATATCATTACTTCCTGGTGGAGAGAGAATAAATGGCAACCAGCAGAAGATACTAGACTTTCAGGTGAGTACTGGCAAAATAAAGATAACAGGTCTAAAAATTTAATTACATATAGATCAAAAGAAGACCTTCCAAAAATAACTGAGTTAGGTTTTAAAGTCACTACTTGTCCACCAACTGCATGGGGTATTATTCAAGACGCATACAGACTACTTAAAAATAGCCCTGTACCTGAACAAGGTGTAGGTAGAGAAATATTAGACGGAGGTGAAATTCCTGCAGAGATGATGTCTTTTGATGGTTTAACTAGTATAAGGGATTTACTTTTACAAGAGCTAAAACCTATTCATCAAGAATTCTGCGGCGGGTTAAATATTGAACCTGCAGCGTTATACGGTATAAGATCGTATAATAAAGATGCTACATTAATAAACCATACAGATAGACTTGAAACACATCACGTATCTAGTATTATTATTGTAGATAAAGATCTTGATTGTGGTTGCAATCAAACAAAAGGAGTACCTAACGACTGGCCGCTTGAATTCCAAGATCATAACGGTGACTGGCACCAAGTTTATGCTGAGATAGGAGAAATTATACTCTACGAATCAGCAACATGTATGCACGGTAGACCTACTCCATTTAAAGGTAATTACTTCAGAAATTTCTACACTCATTATAGATTAGCAGACTACATATACCAACCGGATTAAGTATGGACTATATAGTTGTAAGTACTAGCAAATGCAAGTATCAAGAATGGCAGATTAGGTGTTTATACTGGTCTATGCTTAAGACCAACCAGGAAGGTAAACTTATACTTCTCTTATCTGACGATATTAACCACGCCGGAGAAACTACAGACTTTAATTTTGACCCCTCTATAGAAATACACGAACTACCCGACTGGGCAAAAGAATGGGAAATTAATGAAGGAGAATGGTGGGGTGGAATCCCCAACAAGTATGAAGCTATAAAATGGCTTACAGATAATAGAGAATTTAACCCTGACGATACTCTACTATTTCTAGATCCTGATATGATATTTTTGGAGCCTATAAATTTATTCCCTAATGAAAATCAAATTATAGCTCAAGAATGGATTGATGCTTACAGGGATTCCGAGAGAAAAGCTTTTATGTACCCATTTGCGTTGAAGTTTAGTACCTTAGTAAAGTTTGTTGACACATATAAAGAAAAATGCATCAAGTATAGGAAAGACACAAGAGAATGGATTTCAGAAATGTACGGATTAGATGATGCTGCAGTTGAGCATAATATAGATATAGAGTACATAGAAAATCTAGGTAGATGCACAGCCTGGAATAAAGATGAGTCTAAGAACCTAGCTTCTATTATTCACTACCCTAATCAAATAGATACAATAGAAGGGGATAAAATATTTTTTAAACAAGACTATACTTTTAATCCAAACGAAGTTATAGAATGTTCAAGATCTAGAAATTTATTTGATAATATGCTTCTTTCGAATATAGATCAAGAAAGAACTAATTACAGGTACTATATACAGACAAACTCAGAGCATATTTTTAAATTTTATACCGGTGACGATGGGTATATACTATTTGAAAAATGGCCAGGTGGATTCAATAATATAAGAATGTCTTTTGAATTAGCGGCCTGTATAAGTTATCTTTTAAATAGAACATTAGTGATTCCTACTAAACAGTCCTATTATTTACTAGAAGGAGAATGTAGTTTAGAAGACTTCTTTGATTTTAATGATTTAGGTATTAAATGGTTAGACTACGATGAATTTGCAAAAATAGAAAATAAAGTAGAAAAGTTTAATGAAATAAAAGAAATCTGTCAAGTATTTGATACCCCTACGGATAATTTAGTTTATAATTTTGAACCTTTAGCGCCTCCTCAAAAATTCTTAAAAGGTAGAAAATATATTAATATGTTTGATGAAATTGACAACAGGTATGTCTATTTTGACAAAAACCTATTAGGGAATTTCTACCAGATACTTTATACTAAACAGATAGAGCAGTTAAAAGAGTTAGTGTGTAATCATTTAAGATTTAAAAATATTATTTTTGATATTAGCTGGTTGTTTATAAACGAGTTAGGAGATCAAGAGTATTATTCAATTCATGTAAGAAGAAACGATTTCCAATATAAAGACTTACATATACCATGTGAAACTATTTATGAAAACATAAAAGATCAAGTTCCTAATGGTTCTAAACTATATATAGCTACTGATCATCAAGATAAAGAATTTTTTAAACCGTTAATAGAAAAATATGAGGTACACTTTTACGATGATATAGTTAGTAAATACCCATACGTAGATATACAGAATAATTGGATCCCTATAATTGAAAAACTAATATGTTCTAGAAGTAAAAGCTTTATCGGTACAAAACTTTCTACTTTATCATCTTATGTATATAGATTGAGAGGGTATATGAATGACATTGCAGATACTAGATATTTAATAACCACAGAACCGTATAGTCAAAAAAATGATAAAATGTTTGAAGAAACACAGCAAATATACGGAGGTTGGGGAAGAGAGTTTTTAAATGTATGGAGCGTTGATAAGAGTAGAATTTTTGTATCTATAGCAAGCTATAGTGACTCAGAAATATTCAATACTTTAAAAAGTTTATATAAATATGTGTCTAACCCAAATAGATTAACTGTTTGTGTAAACTTACAAGATACGGAATCTACGTACGAAAAATTAAAACAGCTTAATTATAAAAATCTTAAAATTATATTTACTAAAAAAGAAGATGCATCAGGTGTAGTAGATGCACGAAATAAAATTAAAGATTTAATTAATAATGAACCTTATTTCCTACAGATAGATTCTCATTCTAGATTTAAAAAAAATTGGGATATAATTCTAATAAACCAGTACAACTCTATAGAAGAACCTAAAGTCATACTTACAACGTATCCAAATGAGTACCACGTACCTGATGATGAAGAAAAGTATCTTGAGCTACCTTATAATGCACCGCTTAGAATTAATAAGTTTTTATACCCAGACTCTGAAACCGATAACAGATGTAAAGCTGGTAATTATCCCTCACATAAAGAAATGACACCTTTTAAGACTGAATGGTGTGCTGCTGGATTTTTGTTTACTAGATCATACTGGACAAAAGAGGTTAGACTACCTAATTCTATAAGATTTTCCGGAGAAGAGGATTTCCAAACATTTATAAGCTACTTAAAAGGGTGGAATTTAAGGACATGCTCTGAAGCAGTAGTTTGGCATAACTATAATTATAAGACCTCTGATACGAACACACCTTACAGGGAGCATAATACTAATTTAAATAATACTGATAATTCTGTTAAACTGCTTAATGACGCTATAATGGAAGAAGGACATGAGAGGACTTTGCAAGATTTAGAAGAATATTTTAAAATTAAGCTCAAGCTATGAAGAACACTATATTTGTAGCTATAGCTAGCTATATAGATTACGAGATTAGACACACTATACTAGACTGTATAAACAAAGCTAAACACCCAGATAATTTACTGTTTTCAATTTGCCTACAATATAATGACATAGATAAGACTAATGAACATTGTGTAGATGATTTAGTTAAAAAGTATAACATAGTAGTAGATAAATATTACTATAAAGATTCAAAAGGAGGTTGCTGGGCTAGAAATATAGCACAACAAAATTATAATGGAGAAAAATTTTCACTACAAGTTGACTCTCATTCTAGATTTATAAAAGGATGGGATGAAATAGTTATAAAAGACTATAAAGATTTAAAGGAGGCGGGTGTAGAAAAGCCATTAATATCTTTTTTACCGCCCTGTTACTCAAGAGACGATGAAAAAGGTATAGACTTAAGCTTGGACTACTTAGATGATATATCTAAATTAAATATTCCTATTATAAGTAGTATATCTCACCAATACTGGCCTGTGTACGGAGGTTATAACAATATACAAGACACTAATTTTAGACCTGTAAATATAAAGGTACTATACGGAGGATTTATATTTAGCTCAGGTAAATGGGTTAAGGAAGTAGAACAAGACCCACTACACTATTACACAGGAGAAGAATTTGCTTTAGCTATAAGATCTTATACTCACGGATATGATATTTATACACCTAGTCAAATTATTGCATGGCATAGAGCTCATCCAAAAACACCGGATAAACACTATAATACTAACACAGAAGAAGTTGTACATAAACATTCAAGTGTTGCTATGGAGAGATTAAAAAAGTTAGTATTTGAAGAAGATTTAGGTAGCTACGGTTTAGGCTCGAAACGTACATTAGCAGATTATGAGAATTTTGCTAATATAGATATTAAAAACTGTAAAGTACTTAATGTTTAACATAGCTATATATACAGGTCACAATGCTTCTATAACATTAGCTAAAAATGGTCAAGTTTTAGAAATAGTAGAAATAGAACGTTTTACAAATACTAAAAATGCCGGACTTTTATGGTATATACCTGCTTATGAACCTTTAGAAGTAATTTCAAGAATATTACAGTATTTTAAAATTAAGTATAAAGCCACAAGGTATTTAAATTTAATTGCAAATCAAGATGATATAAGAGCACTTTCTAGATTGTTAGATTCTGAAAAAGGTATCTTAAAATATTTTAGTGCTGAAAAATTAATAGAGGTATTTCACCAAGAAGGACACGCAGCAGGTGCATTTTATCAATCAGATCTGTATGATGCTATTATAATATCGTTTGATGGAGGAGGTAATGATGGCTGTTATAATTACTATAGCTGTAATAGAAAAAATGGACTTAAACTTATTGATAAGAACTACGATTACAATATAGGAGAAAAGTATGCTGAAATAGGACACCATTGTAATTCAATAAGAAAAGATACTTGGTTAAATGCTTATTTAGTGTATGCCGGTAAATTAATGGGGCTAGCCGGGTATGGTGAAGTAGTAGAAGAGTACGTTGATGTACTGCAAGAATACTACAAAGGACACCATATGACTAAACAAACAAGATATGAAAATTATAAATACCTAAAAGATAAACTAAAACTCCCAGACGAACTTTCCGGTGAATTAGAAAAAAATATAGTAAGAACATCCCAACATGTATTTGAGGATATTTTTATGAACACTACTACTCATATTAGAGAAATAGCAAACAATAATCTAATTCTGACTGGTGGTTGTGCATTAAATATACTTAATAACACAGCTGTTAACAACCAAATAAAAACATTTGTACCTCCCAATCCAAATGATTGCGGACTTTCTTTAGGGTTTATGCTACACTATCTACAACCTTCAGAACAGGTAGACGTAACATATAAAGGACCAGAGGTATGGGATAAACAGACATTATCAGAACACCTTTATAATACTAATGCTTCTATAGATACAGATAGACTAATCGAAGATTTATTAAAAGGTAGTATTATAGGAATAGTAAATGAAGGTTCTGAGATAGGTCCTAGAGCTTTAGGTAATAGAAGTATAATATGTTACCCCGGCATTGAAGATATGAAAGGTATATTGAACGAAAAAGTAAAAAATAGAGAGTACTATAGACCTTTTGCTCCGGTAGTTAGATTAGAAGACGTAAATAAGTTTTTTGAATTTAATCAAGAATCAAGATGGATGTCATTTTCTCCTAAAGTTAGACCGGAATATAAAGATAAATTAAAACCTATAACTCATGTAGATGATACTGCTAGAGTGCAGACAGTTACTCAGGGACAAAATGAATACCTTTATGAACTGTTAACGAAGCTAGATGAAAAGACAGGTATTGGAGTACTTTTAAATACATCTTTTAATGTAGCAGGTAAGCCTATATTAAACACATATAGAGATGCTTTTTACCTGTTAGAGAATACTAGGCTCGACGGGTTAGTGTTAGAAAAATATTATATAAAAAAATAAAATGGATATAGGAAATTTAGCTAGGTTTGCACCATCAGGACATAGACGAGCATTACACTCATTAATATTACAGTATATAGTAATGGTAGAAGAACTTAGAAATTACATACCGGATGAGGATGTTCAACCTTATATGGACCTTTCTGGTAAAATTACTGGGTTTCATAGTATAGAAGATAAATATTTTCAAACTAATCCTTGGGATAGGTATTTTATACAGCCCCAACCAGCTCCTAATCTTCTATTTAGAATGGAACTAGTAGGTGCACCATACGACCATAGCCTGCACATATATCAAAAATCAGTTGAAGAATTAAAAATACATTCTAACACGGTTAAAAACTATTTAAAAGTTAGACCGCATATTTTAAAAAAAGTAGAAAATTTTATACAGAAGCATTTTGAAGGTAAAGTAGTAGGTATACATATAAGAGGTACTGATAGTTTTTTTGACAAAGGAAGACCCAATCTACCAATAAGTTATTTTGAAAAACTTATCGAAAACAAACTAACTGACTACGGTAGAGTATTTGTAGCTACTGACAATTTATTTGTAATTAATAGACTTCAAGAAAAATTTAAAAGTAAAATAATTTTTTATTCTAGTACTAGATTAGATATCAGTTTTGAAAAAGTAGCTTTACACGAAACTATCTTTAATGAAGATAATATTGATTACGGTGAGCAAGTTTTAATAGAGTCTATTTTATTATCAAGATGTGATTTACTTATTAGACAACAGTCTAACGTTTCCACATATTCGATACTTCTTAACCCCAACATCGATGTACACCAATTTGATTTACCGTTTTGGGAACCATGGCACTACCATAGTCATAGCCCACAGTCATTAGAAATTAGAAAAAAAAATACTGAAAAACTTTACTATAAACCAAACCTTCAAGTTGACGATATAGGTTATTACCAGAAAGAATATACTAAGCTGCATACCCTACTAACAGAGAAAGAACACTTAGCAATAGGAAAAGACATAAGAGTGTATATTTATAGTAAAGAGCACTTAGATGCTATAAAAGACTATTTCTATAATAAATAAAAAAGTATGTTAGAAAAAATTAAATTAGATTTTGACTACAGTTATTTTCTTCCACCTAATCAGGACTATAACGCACATAAAGGATCGTGTCTCTCGTACCAAAGAGTAGAGCAGAACGATTTATACACAGAATACGGTGATGGGTACTCTTATGATGAAAACAACACTGTTATACAGCAGCTTTGGTATGATCCGGAAGACAAAATATTTGAAGGATGGGAAGATAAATTAAACATGGAGATTAAAACAATATCTACTATTATGCAACCTCCTGGCAACGTAATAACACTACATAGAGATACATTCTTTAAATTTAAAAAATTATACCCGGACGACAAGAGAACAAAAGTTAGATTAAATATGTACCTTGAAGACTGGAAAATAGGTCATATGATTCAGTACCAAGACATTCACGAAAACAATAAATGGAAAACTTCTGTTGATTGGAAAGCAGGGGAAGCTTGGCTATGGGACAGTTCAGTACTACATCTTTCAGCAAATGCTGGTCAAAAAGATAAATTTACAATGCAAGTCTCGGGTTTTTATAGGGATTAAATGTGGTTACATAAAGGAAAAGTTATAGAGAGCATAGAAGAAATGCCTAAAAATACATTTGGTTTTATCTATGAAGTGATTCATAATCCAACCGGTGATAAATACTTAGGTAAAAAAGTACTTCAATTTAATAGAAAGTTACCTCCACTCAAAGGTCAAAAAAGAAAAAGAAAAGTAGTTAAAGAATCTGATTGGAAAACCTATTACGGTTCACATCAAACTATTAAACAGCTTTTAAAAGAAGGTAAACAAGAAGAGTTTTCAAGAGAAATCTTACAGTTTGTACCTACAAAAAAGCTTCTAACATATTTTGAGTGTAAATACCTATTTATAAAAGAGGTACTTGAGCACGGAGAATACATTAATGATAATATATTAGCCAAGTTTTACCGAAAAGATTTTAACTATGAAACTGAGTCAGATAATACTTAAGGAAGAAAAGAACTGCGGATGTGGACAAACACCTTGTATCACATATGGAGTTAATGAAGAAAAAGGAGTATCAAGAGAAATACTTTTAAAATTAGTTAATAACATAGGACCAGATAGATTTGCAGAAATTATTACTGATTTAAAAGATGAAAACCTCCAGGATCAAATTGTAGCAGCATTTAAGATGTATAAAAAAGATGGCTCATCATTTATAAATCCTAACGTATTAAAAGAAAAAAAATAAATTATGATTAAATTAAGAGAAGTAGTAGGATACCCATCACTACAATACCACTTAGACAATGGTCTCTCATTACACGAGCATGTCTACCGTTATAACTCTGAGGCATTTATACAATTATTTGCCGAAGCAAGAGAAGCCGTTAGAAACGGTGATATTGAGTTAAGTGAAGTAGATCAAGAGTTATTAGAGACTACTGATATTGGAGAATATGCTGAATACAATGGTATGAGAGTACCTTTAGATTTACCTATGGTATCTCCTAATTATAATCCTTTATTTGAAATAGGTGCTCTTATCGATCAAATGATCGAAAATGATGACCTAATCGATGAAGCAGCTTCCATAGATGAAATGATTGATTATGAAATGATCAAAGAATTAGTTGAATCTATAGGAGGTAACATAAACATGGACAAACTAAGAAAAGCAGTCAGTCTTCAAAACGAAAGTTTTGACTACAATGGTTTTGAAATGCTAAAAGCATCAGTTGATTATATTCCAGAAGCAGAATATAGAGGAAAAAAAGTCGCACTTAACAAACCTAAAAGAGGTGGAAGTAAAAAATTCTACGTCTATGTTAAATCAAAAAAAGGAAATGTAAAAAAAGTATCATTTGGTGATACTGGTCTTTCAGTTAAGTTTAAACAAAAAGGAGCAAGAGCTTCATTTGCAGCACGTCATAAATGTGCTCAAAAGAAAGATAAAACAAAAGCAGGTTATTGGTCTTGTAATATAGGCCGTTATTGGAAATCACTAGGTGGATCATCAAACTTCTCAGGTTACTGGTAGACCGTATTCTGAAAAACAGGAAAACGGTTATATAATAAGAGAGTTCTTAGAAAATACTCCCTCATTTGAATTCGTATGGCATAGAGATAAAGAAGATAGGTATATAGAACCTATACACGGTACTGATTGGAAATTTCAATTAGATAACGATATACCACGTACATTACAGAAAAACAAACTATTTATACCTAAAGAGACTTATCATAGGTTAATTAAAGGAACAGGTGATTTGACTCTTAAAATTTATAAACTATGACCGAAGGTTTAATCATATCGATAATGCTCTTAGCAAGCATATTCATTATATTTAAAAATATAAAAAAACCTGGATGTCA
>Ga0222719_10000762_pt1 | contig 32072 bp, 33 predicted proteins | sample C33_34DmetaG_FD_165039 | JGI IMG/M metagenome (GOLD analysis project Ga0222719, IMG submission 165039) | Estuarine water microbial communities from San Francisco Bay, California, United States - C33_34D | ecosystem: Environmental > Aquatic > Marine > Unclassified | place: USA: California... | reverse complement strand
TAACCCATTAGGTTATGCATTGTTCAATACATACTTTGCTCCAGTGTTAAGCAAACCAAATTTTGCCACAATAGAAAGTATCTTTGGCGAAAATGACACAGGCGTGTCAGGATATGTTGTTGATGTATTAGTAGGCGGATCACCAGCAGTACCAGCAGTTGGGGATAGTTCTCTTATAACTAATCCAAATGCTGTAATGCCAACATTTATCGGCGACGGTTCTACAAATACTATTCCAATTGGAGAATATATTAGTCTTAACGAAAGCGATATATTAATATTCCGTCCAGTTAACAGTGATGGTGCAGTAACAATTACGGATCCTAATATTGTTGATACTAACATGTCCGGCGGAAGTTTAAGTGCAATGGAAGGTGCATATGCAACTGCAACAGGATTAAATGCAGATGATATAACAATTGACGGTAGCGAGTTTGTAACACCTGATCAAGTTCCTGCTCCTGAGGAGAATATACCAGGACAAGTATTAGACGGATTTAGTATTAAAGTTTTCAATACTACTGACACGGGTGCTGCAACAGTACAGTCAAAAGTTATTAAGTCAGACGGGTTAACAATGATATTTGATATCGGACAAAATGTCCTAGAAACAAAATCAGTTTCTGTGTATGTTGATAGCATTAGACAAGAAATAGATACAGATTATGTTATTGATATTAATAATAACCAAGTACAATTTACAATAGCACCGGATACTGACGAAATAATTGAAATACTATCTATAGGAATTGGCGGTATAGAAATATTAGATTACCAACAATTTATTGCTGATGGCGATACTAGTTTGTTCTTAACTAATGCAAGTTATACTGATACAACAAATATTTTTGTTACTGCTAACGGTGTCGAAGTTGATGCTACATTTAATGACAGCACAGATACACTAGATACTGTAGGAAGAACTTTGGTAGAATTTGTAAGTGCTCCTGCTCGTAATACAACAATTAAAATTTTAGCATTAGGAGTTGCAACTGAAGTAGACTCGAGTCTTGAAGCAGTAGTTCGAGTTAACAGACAAACAATTGTACATGATGGTAGTACAAGAAGTTATGACTTAGATAATTTTGTAGAGTTAAGCAAACAGAGTTCAGTATCATCAATGATTGTCGAACTTAACGGAACTAAATTACAGGGTGTTGATGCAATTTATAATGTGTATGACGGAACAGTTAATTCGTTTACACTTGGTATAGACCCTGAGGAACCTGCAGGTTCAATTCTACCGATTAACATTAAAGTGTTTATTAACGGAATACTAAGAACATTTATTCAAGACTACACATACGATGGTGCTGGAAAGTTATTAACAATAGAAAAATCAGTATTAACTGTCGGCGACATTATAAAAATTGAAACTAACTTACGAAGCAAGTACAGCATTGAAGAAAGTAATATTGTTATAGACGAAAGTGTATCGCTAACAGCCAATGACAAAATTGAAATAACTTGGTTTAGCGAATATCCTTCCATGAAGATATTATCGGATGAAATAACAGGCGGAAAAGTTGTTTACCAAATACCATTTAAACCATTATCGGTTAGTTATGTTTGGGTGTATTTAAACGGACAAAAATTAGTACAAGATATAGATTATTCTATAGAGTTGCCAAGAGGAGTAATGTACATCTACCGTGACACAACACCTAGTGATAGAATATCAATCACAGTTTTTGGCTCTAACATTTACAGACAGCCTAGTGCATACGAACTATCTAAGGATATGTTAAATATTTATAGGTTTAATAGATACGTATCAACATCTGATCAAGTAATAACACAAGTATTAAATTACTATGATGACACAATCAGTGTAAAAGACGGAACTCTACTGTTTGATCCTATTAGAGAACGTAATATTCCGGGTGTTATTATAATCAACAACGAACGAATTGAATATTTGAAAAAAGCCGGAAATACTTTATCACAATTACGTAGAGGAGTTCAGGGAACAGCAATTAAAGAGACTCATTCAGCAGGATCGTACATAGTTGATGCAAGTATAGATGAAGTAATTCCATATACTGAAACACAAGAAAGAGCTGATTTTGTAAGTGATGGTAGTAGTTTAGTAGTTGGACCTCTAGAGTATGTACCAACAAAGGCTGAATCAACAACATGGACAGCAACAACTATTCCAGCAGATTACGGAAGATGTGATATTATTGAAGTCTTTGTTGGCGGAAAACGTCTTCGTAAAGCACCTGTAACAGTATTTGATGAATCATTAGGTGCAACAAGCCCGGCAGGTGATAAGGTACTCGAAGCAGAGTTTGCTGTGGACGGAACCAACCCTTACATTAGAATAACAACACTAGTACCAGCAGGAACACGCATTACAGTAATTAAACGTGTAGGTAAGAGCTGGTATGATCGAGGAAATACAACAGTAACTTCTGGTATAACGCTATTAGAAAATGAATCTTCAATTAGTCAATTCATTGCTGCTAGGACAACCAGATTACCTGAATAAATACACTATGAAACCAGAAGAGAACGATATGCCAAAGGAAAACATGCAAAACAAACAAACTGCTAAACCTGTCGTAAATGAGACCGGAGGGTTCCATTTTGAAGGACACATTAAGATTTTTGACCCTGAAACAGGTGAAGTTTTTCAGGATAAACGTAACGCTATACACTATGAAAATATGAGTGTTGCTATGGTTAACAGCCTTTCTAACCAAGGGCTAGGAACTGTTTACGAAATGGCATTTGGATCGGGCGGTACAACAGTTGATCCTACAGGATTAATTACATATCTTACGCCTAATACAGTAGGTGTGAATTCAAGTTTATATAATCAAACATATACAAAAGTTGTTGATCAAAATGCAACAACTAATACTGATCCGACTCGAAATAAAATGGAAATAAGACATATTAGTGGATCTACTTATAGTGATATTATTATTTCGTGTTTGCTTGATTATGGTGAACCGGACGAACAAGAAGCATTTGATAACAGTGTTAACTTAGACGGAAATTTTGTTTTTGACGAACTTGGTTTAAAAAGTTATGATCCAAGCGGATCTGGAAAACTTTTAACACATGTTGTGTTTCATCCTGTTCAAAAATCATTAAACAGATTACTACAAATTGACTATACAGTTAGAGTTCAAAGTCTAACTGGATTTAGTGAGGTATAATAGATGCCATATATTGTAAATTTTACAGATAACGAAAATAAAAGTCCAATAACGGTATTCGATAATACTTCAAGTCAAGACACAAGCATAACATTTCCAGGACGTAACGTTACAGGGTACGGACAAATTATCGCAGAGAACTTTTTAAAACTGTTAGAAAACTTTGCAAGTGCTAGTCAACCAGTTAATCCTATTGAAGGACAACTTTGGTATGATACAACTAACGGTGTGTTACAATTGTATGATAACACAAACTGGAAAGCAGCATCAAACATTCAGAAGAGCCCAACTGAGCCATCAGTAGAGACGTCTAAAATCGGCGAGCTTTGGGTTGATACAACAAATCAGCAGTTAAGAATCTATACAGGTACACGTTGGCTGCTAGTTGGTCCGAGTGAAAGTGCAATTGATGGTTTACGATATGGACCAGCAATTGAAAAAATCGTTGACCAAGACAACATTGATAAAAATGTCTTGATACTTTATATTGCTGACAAAGCAGTAGCAATTGTTTCCAAGGATACTTTTACTCCTAAAATTCAAATTGCAGGTTTTGATAGAATTTTTTCAGGAATAAATGTTGCAACACCAGCAAACTCAGATGAAGAAACAGCATTTGCAGGTATTTTCCAAGGAGGCTTTTTACCTAAACTAATTGGAACAGCAAAAAATGCAGACGCATTAAACGTTTCGGGTACTGAAGTAAGTGCAGGAAAATTTTTAAGAAGTGATACTACAAACACAACAGAAAAAAGTTTTAATGTTAGAAATAATCAAGGACTGGTTATAGGTATTGATGGAAACTTTCAATTAACAACTTCGTCCACTGCTGCGAAAATTTATAACTCGGCAGCAGGTAGTTCATTAGATTTACAGGTTAACAGAAACGGTGTTCCAAGCACCATTCTACGAATTTTAGATAACAAGGTTGGTATTAATGTAGCATCGCCTGACAATGCATTAGACGTTGACGGAAATGTTAGTTTAACAGGAGCAGTAATAGTTGAAAATACAAATGATTCTATTAACTTAAACACAGGAAGTATTAGAACTTCCGGCGGCGCAGCAATTAGTAAAAACTTAAAAATTGGAACTACTTTGGATGTTGCTGGTTTAACGAAATTATCTAATGTTGTTCCAAATGCTAATGATACATATGATTTAGGTAGCGGTTCATTAAGATGGAAAAATATTATTGCTAAGAAAATTACAGCAGATACTATCGAAGGAACAATTCAAGGTAACATTACAGGTAATGCTAATACAGCAACTAACTTAAAACTTCCTACTAACTTCTCAATGACAGGAGATGTTGTAGCATCTGGGTTTACATTTGACGGTATTGGTGATCCTAAAATATTTAATACACAATTAACAGCGAATATTATTAAGACTAAGCCTAACCCAACACCAAATCGTTCAACAAAACCAGATCAAATTTTAGTATACAGGGCATCTTTAGAAACAGGTGGCAGTTCAGGTCTGTTAAGACAAACAAGAGACACATTCATTGGAGATCTTGGAGTTCCGATAGGAACAATTATGCCGTATGCAGGACCTAATGCACCATATGGATATTTGTTGTGTGACGGCGGCGAAGTTGAAATTAAAAAATACAATGATTTATACGGAATTATCGGTACAACATATAATGGATCAGATGCACTTAATGGTATAGGTACATTTAGATTACCAGACTTACGTGGTAGATTTCCTTTGGGTAAACATAACATGGATAACAATATCCAAGTTCCTTCAGATACAGGATTTGTAGATAATGGAGGCGGCACACCTAGCCCAGCAAGAGTTGAAGGTACTGAAGCAGAAACTCTAGCAGCGGCAAGCGGCGCAAGTTCAGTAGAATTGACATTAACAAATTTACCAGAGCACTCACATAATATGAAAAACCAAACAGGATCACAATTCTTTGGAGTAAGATTAGATACTGTAAGACCAAGCGGTGCTGAAACTAAAAATGGTCCGAATAACCCAGGTGAAGCACAATACCTTCCAGACACAGGCGGAGTTAAAATTCCTTCCGGAGCAACACTGGCCGATCCTGTAGGTATTATGAACCCATTCCAGACACTCAACTATATAATTAGATCTGGACCACCAGCGTTTACAACCATAGGAGCACCGTAAAATGGCATATCAAATTAATAAGACAGATGGAACTATTGTAGCAACAGTAGCAGACGGTCAAGTTGATGTGCTGTCAACTGATATTACGCTCATTGGAAAAAATTATAGCGGATTTGGCGAAGCACTTAATGAAAATTTTATTAAAATGTTGGAAAATTTTGCTAGTACTACAAGTCCAACAAGTCCTGTTAAAGGACAAATTTGGTTTGACTCGACAGAAAATAAATTAAAAGTTTATAGTGGAACAGCATTTGTTCCAGTTAGTTCTGCAACAATTTCAAATACACAACCGTCAACATTAGGTGTTGGTGACCTTTGGTTTAATGACACGGATAAGCAGTTGTATTTCTTCGATGGTAACGATACAATATTATTAGGCCCTTCATATTCTACATCACAAGGAACTAGCGGATTTATTGTTTCGAATATTTTAGATACACTTAACCAGACTCGTGTTATTACAACTCTTTATAATAATGGATCATTGTTAGGAATATTTTCTAAAGATTCGTTTACTCCAAAGAATAGTATTCCAGGGTTTAGTGGATCTATTATTCCAGGATTTAATCAAGGTACACTTGCAGATTTAAAATTTGATGTTACTGCAACAAATGCAGAAAATTTAGGTAATGTAGCATCAACTACATATGCACGAAGAGATACTTCAAACTCTTTCTCAGGGCAGGTAAGAATTAACACTAACTTAGGGTTAGTACTTGGAGCAGGTGACCAAGGTAACCTTTATGTTGATGCAACAGGTAATGTTTCTTTATTGAACTCCGCTTCGGATAAAACATTAGTATTCCAGGTAAGAAAAGGAACAGCCGTTGAAAATGCTATGATCATCGATGGTGGCGCACGAAGCATAAAAATGTATCCTTCATTAGCAGATAGTTCAGTTGAAATGGGCGGCGCCCTAACAGTAAACGGTGATACTATTATTAGGGGAACACTTACAATTGATGATGGTAGTTTAATTAGTATTGCTACAGAAAATCTTACAGTAGAAAATAAAAACATTGTTCTTGCTGAAACAGGTAGTGACCTAGTTAATAGCGATACTATTGCATCCGGCGGCGGACTTATACTTAGAGGAACACAAGGGTTATCTGCTGATGCAGTTTATGATCACGTATTTGTATGGGCAGAGAACGATACTGCCGCAGCAGGCAGACTTCCTGACTTAAAATCAAGAGCATGGAATAGTTCGGATCATATAAACTTAAGAAGCGGAAAAGATTTTAGAATTGATGGATCTACGATAGTTGATTCAAATACATTTTACGGAACAGCAATTCCAAATGTTACTGCCTTTGGTACACAGAATGTGGTTAACGTTGGACCAGGCATTCCGCCAGTCACACAAACAAGGATAGAAAACAATAGAATTTCAACCGTGGCAAGTGGTGACGATCTTGAGTTGGCACCTGATAGCACGGGTAACGTTGTGTTAATTGGTAGTCCTAAGATTACTGGTATGGCTGATCCAACGAATGCGCAGGATGCAGCAACCAAGGAATATGTGGACGAGACCGTAGAAACAAGAAGTTTAGCATTTTCAATGGATCTAACTGATGGTAAACCAAACACATACATTGCGAACACAATTTTAACTAACTTGGCTCCACCAGCAGAATATAGAAACGGTGTAACTGCAAGGATATTATGTACAGTAGTTTCAAACTCAACTACCAGTCTTAGTATTAACCCGCTGATTACTGAATCAACAGCAGAATTTAACACCCCAACAGGAACAGCATTTGCGGTTACTGACGTGGCAATTGCAACAGCATCGGTGCCTGCACCGATCATTACAACAACACGAGTGATAAAAACATTCCAACTAGCAGCAGGTGCATGGACGTTTATATCAGAAGTAACTTTACCATAGGGAACTAGGAGCGTAGAATGGCATATGTAATTAATAAAAGCGATGGAACAGCACTAACAACGCTGCAAGACGCTACCGTTGATAATTCAACCAGCATAACATTAGTTGGTAGGAATTATATAGGATACGGAGAAGCGCAGAATGAGAATTACCTGTTCTTATTAGAAAACTTTGCCCACGACACTGCACCATCTCGTCCAATAGCAGGACAACTATGGTTTGACAATACCATAAATGCAATGAAATTGTATGATGGTGATAAATGGATAGTAGCAGGCGCAGCAGAAATAAGCGCAACTGCACCAACAGAACCAGCAAGCGGATCGTTTTGGTTTAAATCAACTGCCGGCACATTATATACTTGGGATGGATCTCAATGGGTATTTATAGGTCCTGAAACTTCTGAAGGTTACGGTGTAACTAGAGCAAAAAGTACAACATTAATATCTGATACGGGGCTAACATATCCTGTGATAGAATTAACAGTTAATGATGTAGTGGTTGGTATGATAACAGCATCGCCGTTTACAATTAATACAGAAGCAAATCCTCGTACAGGGTTTACTACCCTTGATGCAGGTCTAACACTTAGTAGTACAACATACGTTAAAGGTACACTGCATGGAAATGCAGATACTGCAACAAAATTAGAAACAAGAAGAAATATAAACAGTGTATTGTTTGATGGAACAGCAGATATTACTATCAAATCAAGCACCACACATAGACATATTTCCGGAGATTACATTGTAGGTTCAGATTTTGATGGCTCTTCAGAAGGCATCACATGGAGTGTAGATGCAACATCTGCTAATACACTAGGTAAAGTTGTTGCAAGAAATGCATCAGGAGGCTTTGCAGCAGGACTGATTACTGCTGATTTAGCAGGAGATGTAACAGGTAATATTTCAGGAACAACAGGTAATTTTAGTGGAACAGTAACAGCAGCACGTTTTGTTGGAGCAACGCTTTCTGGTAATGCATTAACAGCAACTGAATTTGAAACTTCAAGAAACATAAACGGAGTACCATTTAACGGTGGTCAAGATATTACAGTTCCGGCAGCAGCAGGTACGTTGACAGGAAATAGTATAGCAAACAGTGTATTATTTTCTTCATTGACTACACTAGGAACGCTTGTAGATTTATCAGTCACCGGTGCAATAACAGTTAATAGTAATTTAACAATTTCAGCAACAGGTGCACAATCAGAAGTACAGGGAAATAGATCATTATCATTAGAAGCCAATGACGGATCAAAAATTGCTTCCGCAGTAGTTATTTCACCGGATGTTTCAGTGTTAGCAGGAACAGGTTCCAATGGCGGATTAGTACCAGGAACAACTGGAACAGTTGATTTAGGTAAATCAAATTTAACATGGGATAATGTTTATGGTAATTCATTCATAGGTGACCTACAAGGCAATGCTGATACAGCAACACTGGCAACAACTACTACAAACATTGCAGGCGGAGCAACAGGATCTTTTCCTTACCAGACTGCGTCTGGCGCAACTTCGTTGCTTCCTGCGGGATCCGCAGGACTTGTATTACACACATCAGGTGCAGGCGGAACACCGTATTGGGCAGCACCATCACTATCAGATTTAACCCCTGGGGATTATATAACAGGAAGTGCATATGACGGTCTTGCAGCAAAAACATTTGCAGTTGATGCAACTACTTCAAACACAGCAAGCAAGGTTGTAGCAAGAGATTCAAGCGGCAATTTTGCAGCAGGAACGATAACTGCGAGTCTAAATGGTAATGCAACTACTGCAACACAAGCAACAAACAATGTTTTAAAAGTTGGCGATACGATGACAGGATTCTTAACGTTGCATGCCAATCCTACTACAAACTTACATGCTGCTACAAAAAAATATGTTGATGACACAGTTGCAGCAGGAGTTAATAATAATTTATGGGCAGGAGCAACCACACTTGCAAATGTTCAAGCAACTTATAGTTCGTATCCAATCGGAACTAGAGTAGCATTTTGGGAAGAAAGAAATTACAGTAGGCCTGCAAACTCAAACGGTGGTAGCGTTTCAATTAGTGATAGATACAGACGAGTGGTTGAGAAGAGAGCAAGCACCTGGGTTAATGTAGGATAAATATTGATATGAATAGAGTAACAGCACTAGCACAATTTAATAAACTTAATAGAAAATTTACTACTGTTCTTGGAATGGTAGATGATATCTCATTATTAAATCACGATTTATATCTTTATAGAGAAATTCAAATTGACCTTGATCAAGAAAATGTTAGAGGCGATTACGACAACTATACAATCTATGATGTAAATGCAACTCCTTTAATGACAGAAGATGCACTTAACACTCTAGCAAGAAGTAGAATTACAGACAAATATCCTTTAGAAAATCAATTAAGCATCCTAGGAGCAGCGATTGAAGCCATTGCAGACAATGCAGGTGTTGCAGTAGAAGAGTTAAAAGAAATGAATGACTTTATTACTGAAACTAGACGTGCTAATGGTATTAGAAAAACTTACTTTGCAGCCAACAGTCAAGTTGATTACAAAACAACAGAAGATATTGAAGCAGAAATTGCTGAAAAATATGAAGGTGCTATTCAGGAGTATGGTGATGACATACGAGATATCTAATTACTTGGATAAAGACACAGCAATCAAGGCTAGAGAAGTTGCGGAAAGTCTAGAAGGTCCGAGATGGGTTAAACGTTCTAAACTTACTCCACCTAGACAAATTGATGAGTCATCTTGTTCTTATGAATTTTGCGGACATTCACAGATGCCAAAGCATGTTGTTGAATTTTTAAAATCAATTGCTCCTCATTTTGAAGAGCATAGACTTGCAGAAGTTGCAATCAACAGATATAATGTAGGTGACTACTTAGGAAAACATAGAGATTTCGATTACTATAGAAAAAATTTAGTAATTGCATTACAAGACAGCGAAGACGGAGTGTTTATAGATGAGGATGATTCATTTGTTAAGGATTCTATCGGACAAGGCATTTGCATTAATGGAATAGGTCCAGTGCATAGTGTTGCACCAGTTAACAACAAACGATATTCATTAGTATATCTTTACGAGTAGGAATTATGGCACATATTTTAAAAACATCATTAAGCACAGACAATTTAACAGCACTTGATACATTAAGATCTAATGTTACCTTTGTGTCCAACAGTATTAGACTAGGTGTGAATAATTACGGAAGTTTAAGCAAATACGAATATTCAAAATGGAAAACTTGGAATAGAACACAGCGTTCTACTTTTAAAAATTGTTTTGCAGCAGCAGATATTAATACAGCAGTAATAGGATATTTTTTAACATTTCCTGCTAATACAGGATTTTTAGACGATATGAATGCTTGGGAAAATGCAACAGCAGCAGGTACTATTGTTGCATATAGTTTAACAAATAACAGTAATATAACTGTAGACGGAACAGCATTAACACTACAACGAGGGCAAGGAGTAGAATTTTCTCTAACTAATAGGCATTCTGTTAGTACAAATGCAGCTCAGAGCGATTGGGTGTGTCTGATGCTGATGAAGTAAAAACGATAAATACAAGTGAACTAGGAAAAACATAAATGGCATATCAAGTAGACAAATTTAACGGAACGTTTTTAACGTCAGTAGCCGACGGAACAATAGATACAACCACGGATTTAAGATTTGTGGGTAAAAATTATGCTGGATATGGTGAAGTTCAAAACGAAAATTTCTTACATTTATTAGAAAATTTTGCAAATACTACAAGTCCTCCTAAAGTACTAGAGGGACAAATTTGGTATGATAGCGGAAATAAAAAATTAAAATTTTATGACGGAACTAAATTTAAATCAGCGAGTGGTGCAGAAATAAGTGCTAGTGCACCTTCCGGATTAGGAACAGGTGATTTTTGGTGGGACACAGCAGCCAAGCAGATGTATGCATGGTCAGGAACAGAATTTGTTTTAATTGGTCCTGAAGCATCACCGGATCTTGGAACAAGTGGTGTTGTTGCACAAGTTGTTAAAGATACTGGTAATACAAATCACTCTATATTAAAAATATTAGCAGGTGGAAAAACTGTAGGCATTGCTTCTCAGACAGCATTTACACTTAATTCAACAACTAACCCAATTGATGATTTTACAGCAATTAAGAAAGGAATAACGTTAGCAAATACAGACGGCAACGGTATTAGCAGTAATGATTATGTTTATTGGGGTACTTCAAGTAATGCATTACGACTAGGTGGAATTGAAGCATCAAATTTCTTGCAGAAAGGAAATATTTCGTTCGATGCAAACTATACTGTTTCATTCCCAGATAACGGTTTTACATTAGGTGACCAAAACGATCTTAGATTCTTCATTGAAAGTGGCGATCAGATTGTTATGGAAAGCCTTACTGGAAATCCAATCAGTATGTATATCACTGACGGTGCAACTAGAAACATCTCAGGAGAGTTTACTGTAACTGGATTTAGACCGGGAACTGATAACATTTACAATTTAGGTGAAACTAACAAAAAATGGTTGAATGTTTATGCAACAACAGTAGTTGCTAATTTAACTGGTAACGTAACTGGAAACACAACAGGAACGCATACAGGGGATTTATTCTCCAACAGTGCTCAGAAAATGATTGATGCAGCAGCAGAAGAAATTGGTTATGCTACTGCAACACTAAGAGGAACATTGTTTGGTAACGTTAGTGGTGACTTATCAGGTAATGCTTCGAACTCTGCATTGTTAACTAGTTTAGCACCTTCGGAAACAGTTCCGGGAGGAGTTGCTTCAATTCCAGTTAGAAGTGCAAGCGGTAATATTATTGCAACTCAATTTGTTGGTACTGTAGACAAGGCTGATAGATTAAAAATTGATGATACTGCAACAGATAGCGATCCTAATTACAAGAGTGCAAAAACTACACCAAGTAATAATTCAATTGCTGCTAGAACATCAGCAGGAAACTTGAATGCTAATTTATTCCAAGGAACAGCAACAAGTGCTAGATATGCTGACTTGGCAGAAAAATATTTAACAGACGACGAATATGATGCTGGCACAGTGATGTCAGTAGGCGGACTTATGGAAGTAACTGCATCATCAGAAGGCGATAAAGCAATAGGTGTTATTTCTAAGAGCCCGGCGTTTATGATGAACTCACATTTATCCGGTGGACAATTTGTTGCCCTTAAAGGAAGAGTTCCTGTAAAAGTTATTGGCACAGTGGCCAAGGGTGATAGATTAATTGCGGCAGCAGACGGAACTGCAAAAACAGTTTCAGAATCAAATGCTGACGTATTTGCAATAGCACTTGAAGGAAGCGACGTTACAGAATTAAAATTAATTGAAGCAGTGGTACTTTAAAAATGGCTGATATTCTTGCAAGCGATGTCAACGCTATTAGAACAAAAATATCTCAAGTACTCGGAACAGGCGTAGCATCCAAAGGCTATGGACAAACAATTTACAGTAATAATGTTACCGCCGGATCAGAAATTCTAAAATCTCAATGGGATGCATTACGATATGATATCGTTAATGTATTCCAACATCAACAAGGTACTGTACCAGCCATTGCAACAATTACTTTGGGCGATGTTATTACTGATGATGCAGGAGATGCTTTACAAAATTTTAATTATTATGCTGATCTTGCATCAGATAATAGATTCGATGTTGCTACAGGTGAATATAATATTACACCAATTGCAGATGATGATACATCATCTTCTTGGAGCAATAGTGCATCAGCAACACTTACAATGACATTTTCAGATTCAGACGAAGCCAGATACTTTTTTAATTCAGGTGGGAAGATTAGAGTAACTTCTTCTCTTAAACCAGGTGCATCGCCAACTGCACAATCAAATGCTTGGAAGAATATTTTAGAAAGTGTTAGTCCTCAGGATTTTGCTGGAAATTTAATAGCCGCAACTGGTTTTTATACATTAACAAACACATACCAAGAATATTATCAATCTTCTATTAGTACCCCTTATTCAGCAAACAATTATCAATTAGCAGCAAAATGCAATGTTGCTGATAACTCATTAGGTACTGCAACAGAAGTAACTATTCGGGTAACATTAAATGATTCATATGTAGATCCAGGTGCTCCGGATCCAGGCGATTTAGTTGAAGGTACATTATCCATAGAATTTTACGAACTTAAAGCCACTGGAACATTAGAACCAGGTAACATTCCTGGGTCCTTTGCTGTTGCATCTCCTACTTACGTTATGTCTTCCATTATAGTCAGTTAAGGGTTTAATAGTCGATAAATAGTTTTGAGGTAAAATATGGCAGGTATAAACCAAAAAATAGACAAAGATGACTTTAATGATATTCAGTCTAAAATTGAAAATGTATTAGGAACAGGTTCCGGACAATTTGGGTATGGACAGCCAGTATTAAGTGAACCAGTCACTGTCTCGGACACAGTAACTATCAATGAATATGCTGCATTACGTTTTGATATTATTAATGCTTATCGGCATTTATTCAATGGTGCTCCTAGTGGAGTCGATAATCAAACGTTAGGCACATCTATTCGATATAGCCTATCAGATGCTCCTATTGATTATTGGTTAACGATTGCTAATTCAATCGTAACAAATAAAGGATCAGCAGCAGTTTCCGGACAAAGAAGAACTGTTAATCATGGAACGGAATCAGAAACATGGCCAGGAGCACTTGGAACAAATTGGTCGGATGCATTGTACGCTACGGTTACTGTAGAATTTACTAATTCAGAATTCGCAAGATACTTTTTTAATGCAGGTGGCAGCATAGATTTTACATCGACTAGGTCTGGTGGATCCTCTACTAATCAAAATGCATCATGGACTTCATTATTAAGTACAGCAGGAACTAGATCATTTGGCGGAAACTTTCCCGGTACAGGAGTAAACCCAAATGACGGATCAAACTATTTTAGATTAAACAATACTAATCAAACTTGGAGCACGGTAACTGCTTCATCCCCTTACGCTCTTAATAGTTGGAGAATTACGGCTGCAACCAACGACAGTCCTGCAGTTACTGATAATTCCGCTGGATCTTCGAGAAAACTTACATTCCGGCTTGAATGGATTGATGATCACTTTCCGTTGGGCGGAGACTCGGATTCAGGAACTCCAGTTCAACCAGGAACATTTGGTCCTGATGTTGTTGACGGAACAGTAGCATATACGGTGATCACTACAGAACCCACTGGCGTATTAGAACCAGCAGGAGCAGGAAATTTCACAGTAGAATCCCCAACTGTAACAATTTCTCCAATTCGGCAATCGCCATAAATCTTGTTTTCCTTCTCAAGTAGTAATAAATATAATATGCTACTATAACCAGGAGGTATTATGCAAGAAGAATTTAAAAAAGCACTGGATTTTTCAAATTACAGACAAACTTTTTCAATCCAAAGAAAAACACTTAAAGAAAATATTGAAGCCAAATTAACATATGGTGTTAATGGAGGTATCTTTAAAATTGATAGATCATTATTAAATTTTGTAGAAATGCTAATTTCTAGATCTAGAGCAGAAAATGTTGTATTGCTTGATGTTAATGATACACCAATATTAATAGAAAATTTAGTTGTGTTCAAAGAAGAAATTTTTGATAGATATTTTACTGCCACACTAGAATATCACGAAGAATATCAAAAATTAAAGAAAAGCCGTTCCATAGAATCATTATTGGAATCATAGAATGAAAAAAGGAATCGTACTTTTTGCGCACAATAATAGACAGATTGATTATGTTAAGATGTCTATCATATCTGCAAAACTAGCCAAGAAAAATCTAGGAGTACCTGTGAGCTTAATTACAGATCCTTCAACTGTGGAATGGATGAAAGAATCTAATATTTTTGAAGTAGCATCAACAGTATTTGAAAATATTATTATTACACAACGTCCAGATGATGAAAACACAAGAGTAGTATTTGACGGAACAGCAAAAATTTCCTCCCCGTTTAAGAATGCTAACCGTAATTCAGTATGGGACTTAACTCCCTATGATAGAACACTCCTTCTTGATACTGATTACTTTGTACTTGGTAATAGTTTAAATGAATACTGGGATGTTGACAGTGACATACTGATTGCAGAAAGTTATAATGATATATTTGGACAGGAACGTACTGGATATTTGGATAAGCATGTATCAGAAACAGGAGTTAAGATGTTATGGGCTACTACGGTAATGTTTACTAAAAATGAAAATACTAAATTATTCTTCAATCTAGTAGAACACATTAGACAAAATTATAAACAATTTGCAGATTTGTTTAGATTTAATAGTTCTATTTACAGAAATGATATTGCATTCAGTGTAGCAAGACATATCATGTACGGTTTCGAAACAGACAAAGATTATTCATTACCACCGGTTTTATCAGTTACAGATAAAGATTATTTGTATGATATTGATAATAGCGGAAATTTAATTTTTTTAGTTTCTCCAAAGTTGGACGGAACTTATTGTGCAGCAAAGATAAACAACAATGATATACATATAATGAATAAACAAAGCATTTCAAGAAACACTGATAAACTAATGGAGTTAGCATGAACTTTGGTTATTTAATAATTGTATCTGACGAAGAAACAAGTAACTATGCTAGATTAGCATATGCTCTAGCACTTAGTATTAAGAACACACAGAAAGAAGGGTATGATAAAGTAGCACTTGTAATAAATGATAAGGAAAAAATAAAAGATTTTAATTCAACCTGGGTATTCGATCATATCATAGAATGGGATAAGGAAAAACATTGGGATGGAAGATCTCATATGGACGAACTCACGCCATTTGATTATACAGTATGTCTTGATGCAGATATGTTATTTCTTAGAGATTACAGTCATTGGGCAGAATACTTTATTGAAAACTGTGAACTATATGTTGCAAATAAATCTTTTACCTATAGAGGAGATGTTGTAACAAATGATTATTATAGAAAATGTTTTACAGCAAATGATTTACCTAATTTATATTCCTTTTATACATTTTTTGTTAAAAACAGTCCTTTGGCAACAGAATTCTTTAATTTGCAAAGAGCAATAATAAAAAACCCTATAGAATTTTCTAATAATTTTTTAGAAAAACATAAGCCAAAAGTAGTCGGAACAGACGAAGCATTTGCACTGGCTGCAAAAATTTTAGATATTAAAAATGAAATTGCTTATCCTTTAGAGTTTCCACGTGTTGTACACTTGAAAGGCATGATACAAGATTGGCCGCACCCGGCTGAAATTGTTACTGATCATGTTGGATTTTACTTTAACACTCAAGGTAAATTAAAGATTGGAAATTATCAACAAAATGACATCATGCATTATGTTGAAAAGGATAGAGTAACATTAGAAACAATTAACATATTGGAGGAGATAGCATGGAAGAAAAAATAACACTCCCAGACTTTGATGAATGGTTAGAAAATTATAAACCAAGGGAAATAAAGTATAATGCTGCCTTTAATGCTGATACAGGAAAAATATTAACAGTAGGTCCTGATCATACAGTTACTAATAAAGCATATAAGAATATTATTAATGTTTCTAATGAAGTTGCTGAAGATATAATTAGTGGCAAGATTAGAATGAGCAAATGTTTTGTTGATGCTGCACTAGGCGAATTAGAAATTACAGAGGTTAAAGATCTGTATAGTATTGACGATGTACTACATAGAATCATAGAAAAGAAATGGTCAGAAGTTGAAAAGCCTGATATTTTCTTAACATATAATAAATCCAAAGGATTGTTAACAGTTAGTTTGTCAGAGGAGTTTGGCGGAACACATAAACTAGATAAAAAGTTTCATCCTATAACAAAAAGAAAAATATTCTGGGACGGCCAAACTGAATTAAATTTTAGCATAACCGATTATAACGATCCTCATATTGTTTATAAGAATATTGGTGTTACTATATCAGAGTTAAATGGAAAAGCAGTTGCTATTTCTGTAGACTGTCCTGAAAAGTTTAGTGTCTACACTAAAAGATTATTTAAAAATTATGTAATAGAGGTAGTATGAAAGTAGTAGAGTTTGATGTATTTTTTCTGAGCTACGACGAGCCAACAGCAGATTTGCATTATGCTGATCTATGCAACAAGGTTCCTTGGGCAAAAAGAATACACGGTGTAAAAGGTTCAGATCATGCACACAAGGCAGCGGCTGAACAATCAGAAACTGATTGGTTTCTTTCAGTAGATGCTGATAATATAGTATATCCTAGTTTCTTTGATATTGATCTTGATATGAGCAATAAAGAAATACGTGCCTACAGTTGGTGTGGAAAGAATAATGTTAACGGATTGCGTTATGGCAACGGCGGTTTAAAGTTGTGGAATAAACAACATGTTCTTGATATGAAAACTCATGAGAATTCTGAAAGTGAAAGAGCCCAAGTAGATTTTTGTTGGGAAACAGGATATAGAAACTTTCCTAGAACATACAGTGACAGTATAATTAATTCTTCGCCCTTCATGGCATGGCGTGCAGGATTCCGCGAAGGAGTCAAGATGACCCTAATGGATGGACTAAAGGTTCCACCGCAAGAAATTAAAAATAAAATATGGTGGCATAATATACATAGACTTACGCAATGGAGTACTGTTGGCAGTCATGTAGAAAATGGATTGTTTACAGTTTATGGCGCAAGATTAGGAACTTATCTCACAAATTGTACGGATTGGGATCACATACAGGTTAGAGACTTTGAATCTCTTCGTGAATTGTATGACGAACAATGTAAACTGTATGAAGAGGATGGGGTTGGTTTAGAACAGGAAGTCAAGCGTTTAGGAAGTGAACTTAAGAATCAACTAGGATTTAACTATCCTTACATGGATGCATCGATGAGCAAATACGTGTTAGACTTATATGAACAAACTATTGAATTAGGAAATACATATTATAGGAATCCAAATGATCTATGATTTGTTTTATGTTAGCCAAGGTGAAGCAGAACACTGGTTAGAATTCAAGTCTAGGTTTCCTAATGCTCAATTGATTGAAAACATTGAATCTTTAGATCAAATAAAACAAAAGACATTAACCAGAATGTTCTGGGTGGTGTGGGATGATGTAAAAGTAAGAGATGATTTTGATTTTGAATATCGTGCCACTAAGTGGGACTTAGAATATGTTCACGTATTTAAGAACGGCAATCACTTTAACGGTGTTACACTTATGCCTAAAAATGCTCCAGCATCCAATAAAGAATTTAAGTTTCGATTTTTCATCAACAAGAAAGAAATAGATATAGTAGCCAGCGATCCTAGACGTATAGGAAGTAGTTTTGACATTGTGTTTATTTCTTATTACGAGCCGCATGCAGACGACAATTGGCAAAGACTAAAAAGTAGATTTCCAAGAGCAAAACGAATTTCAAACATTAAAGGAATCCACCAAGCACACTTAGAAGCAGCAAAGATTGTCGAAAGCGAAATGTTTTGGGTAGTAGATGGTGATGCACAGATAGTTGAAGAATTTAATTTTGATTATCAAGATCCAGAAATTTATACTGTACACGTATGGCGTAGTGTTAATCCGGTCAATGGATTAGAGTACGGCTATGGAGGTGTAAAATTATTGCCAACACAGATGACACTAGATATGGATATGTCTAAACCAGATATGACTACTAGTATTAGTAATAAATTTAAAGCCGTAGAAGAACGTTCTAACGTAACAGCATTTAACACAGGACCGTTCGAAACTTGGAAAAGTGCATTTAGAGAATGTGTAAAATTAAGTAGTAAAGTAATTGACAGACAAAATGAAGACGAAACAAATGCAAGACTTAAGGTGTGGACAACACATGCACAAGGAGAATTCGGCGAGTATGCAATTCAAGGTGCAAATGCTGGTATGAAGTTTGGACTTTCTAATGATAACGATCTCAGTTTAATAAATGACTTTGAATGGTTACAGGATCAATTTGATGCAAGATAAAGAAAGAATACAGAGCTTTGAACCTATAATGGATGCAATATCGCCAACCTTCTGCATGGCTAAGTGGCATCACACAACTATCTACTTAGGAACGGGCGAAACACACAGTTGTTATCATCCTGCTCCTCACAAAATTCCGCTGGAGGGACTTGAAGAAAATCCTAGTCTATTGCATAATACACCTCAAAAGAAAGCCGAAAGGCAGGCTATGATTAACGGAGAGAAACCCAGCGGATGCCAATACTGTTGGAATATAGAATGCATGGGCAAGGACTATATTTCAGATAGAAAAGAAAGAAACGCCAGCATACACACACCAGAACGTTTTGATGCAATTAAACAAGATCCTATGGCAGATGTTAATCCACAATACATAGAAGTTAGTTTTGGCAACGAGTGTAATTTTAAGTGCGGATATTGCCATCCTAAACATTCTAGCAGTTATTATAAGGAAATTGAAAAGGAAGGTCCGTATACTATGGTTAAAAACCATAGGAACGATATTGATTGGTTTGAAATACACAAGGATGAAGAAACTAATCCGTATGTAAAGGCTTGGTGGAAATGGTGGCCCGAATTGCGTAAGACGCTAACCATTCTAAGAATAACGGGTGGCGAACCATTACTACAACAAAGCACATGGCGCATGTTTGATGAATTAGAAAAGAATCCATGTCCTAACCTAGAACTTAATATTAATACTAATCTAGGTGTCAAGCCAATTCTTATTGAACGCTTTACCGACAAAGTAAACAGTTTGGTAAACAAAGGATGCATTAAGGACTTTAAAGTTTTTACAAGCATGGACACTTGGGGACCGCAGGCAGAATACATTAGAACAGGATTAGATTTAGAACTATGGGAAAAGAATCTAGACACATACATGACTAAGACTAACATGCCATTGACGTTTATGATTACATTTAACATCTTAACTGTGACTAATTTTAGCAAACTGCTTGAAAAGATTCTCGAATGGCGTGTAAAGTATAACAGTGATGATCAGACCAAGTGGCAAAGAATTAGATTCGATTCGCCATACCTAAAGGAACCACTACAGTATGACATGAACATTCTTCCTAAGGACAAATTCGTTCCATACATGGAACAGCATCTACAGTTTATAAAGGATAACTTGGATGATATGGATAGGCACAAATTTAGTGTGCTTGAATACGAAAAATTTCGCCGAGTGGTTGACTACATGACAACAACACACTACACACCTGAACGTGTAGCAGAAGGAAGACGTGATTTTCATAATTGGTTTACTGAGTATGACAGAAGAAGAGACTTAAATTTTGTAAAAACATTTCCTGAATTAGAGGAGTTTTATTTTGACTGTGCCCAGTAATACTTTTTGTATATTACCTTGGTTGCACATGTATGTAAATCCAGACGGATCAGTACTACCTTGTTGTGTTGGTGAGATAAACAAGCCTTTAGGTAACGTAAGATTAAACACAATTAAAGAAATTTGGAACGACACTCCTTATAAGCATATGCGTAAAAACATGCTCGAAGGTAAACGCTGTGTAGAATGTCAAGCATGCTATAATATGGAGGACGGCGGCGCCGAAAGTCCAAGGACACATGCTAATAGTAATCCATACTACGGTGATACTACAGGGTTACTAGCACATACAGAAGCCGATGGAACATTACCGGTAATGCATCTTAAACACTTCGATGTACGTTGGAGTAATATTTGTAATTTTAAGTGTCGCAGTTGTAGTAGTACGTATTCTAGTACATGGGCGCAAGAAGATAATTCAACAAAGTTTGCACCTGAGAAACCTATCTTTATTTTAGCAGATGGAAACGACAACGATAAGTTATATAACCAATTCCTTCCACACTTTAAAGACATTGAAACCTTTTATTTTGCAGGCGGCGAACCTTTACTTACAGACAAGCACTATGATATACTAGAACACCTTATTTCAATAGGTAAAACAAGTGTGAAGTTAGAGTATAATAGTAACTGTAGTGTGCTAAAATACAAGTCTAAGAGTGTCTTAGAGCTATGGAAACACTTTGATACTGTACATATAGGTGCAAGTCTAGATCATTATGGTAGTAAAGCAGAATACATTAGATACGGTACGGATTGGAATTTAATTAAAAGCAATATACAAAAGATAAAACAAGAATGTCCTCATATTAAAATGCAAAGTAATACAGTTGTTAGTGTTTTTAACTTATATACATTAACAGACATTCTTGATTATATGCTAGAACAAGACCTGTTTAATATTAACGATTATTTTCCACAGATGTATAACATACAATATCCAGAGTATTATACAGCATCAGTATTAGACGATCAGTTTAAAAAAGAAATTATCGAAAAGATACAAAGCAAAAAATATAATAAGCATATTGATGATATGCTGAACGGTGTTGTAAATTACATAAACAATTCTAAGTTTAACGAAAATACTAGACAACAATTTAAAAATCATACACAACATTATGATTTTATTAGAAACGAAAACTTCGTAGAAACATTTCCTGAGCTGGAAAGGTTAACAAAATGAAAATATATTTTGATACACTAACAAACAATGACAGTAATCAAAACAATTTAACGTTTAATGGTGATAATGATTATTGGTTAGTTGCTCCTGGAGCGCCGATCAAACAAAAATGCTTAGAAATGCAGTTAGATGTTGCTGAGTCTACAAACGTTAACGAAAATGGTATATATTTTGTGGACGTAAGAGGTGACCCTCAATGGTGGGCAGGAGTGTTAACAGACTCAGGAACTCCTCACAAACACATTCTACAGTGCTTACCTAAACAAATTATAAAATTAGCAAAACAAAAACAAATAAGATTAGTAATAAATGCTGATAGAGAAGGTGGCCCTATGGTTACACAGCATTGGGATTGCTTTTTATCAACACAGACGGCAATGATTGAACTTGGATTGCCTAAGGACAGCGTTCTAATATTACAGGGCAACAAAAAAATAGAGCAGCAATACCGCAGGTGGCGAAAATATAAAGGTGTTGACAAGATGTATGATGTAATGTATAGCAATCACTTTGGAAACATATTCGGAGATAATAAATTACCCACAACCCCTGTAATAAAATACGCAATGGCAAATCCCGACAGCAAGGATTACAACAGTCTTAACAGAGTTTATCGTCCACATCGAGGCGCACACTTATATAGGTTAATGAAGGATGCACATTTAGATAAGGGAATAGTTAGCGGCAACGAAATAAATTTGCAAGACACTGACACTGAAATGCTTGTGGGTGATTACTCGGATATAACCGATCAGTTTCCTAAATTTATAGACGGAGACTGGAGCAATACAAATGCAGCCAACCAATACAATGTGGATATCTATAAGAATAGTTTACTAAGTGTAATTACAGAAACTATATTTCTTGATAACGTAGCATTTATAACAGAAAAAATATTTAAACCCATTACAATGGGTCACCCACTCATACTATTTGCTAGCCAAGGAACACTAAGATGTCTAGAGGAGATGGGGTTTAGAACGGACTGGTGTGGAATAGATCCTGCATATAATGATATAGAGGATAATCTAGAACGATTTAATGCTACACAACAAGCATTATATGATTGGATAGAGTTATCAGAGACTCACAAGATTGCAAGATTAGAAAAGAGTATGGATACTATACAGCATAATTTTGATCTAATCAGACGTAGTGACTTTTATGCTGATGCAATAAAGGAAGCAGTTGCAAGAACGGAGAAGTATTATGAAACCATTTAATCAATACAAGAGATTATTTGTCTTTGGATGTAGTATGACAAATTACGAATGGCCAACCTGGGCAGATATATTATCTCAAGAAATTCCAGAGTATTACAATTATGGAAAAAGCGGTGGCGGCAATTTATTCATTTCTAACGGAATAGTAGAAGCAAATATAGAACATAAGTTTAACGAAAATGATCTTGTAATGGTTATGTGGAGCAGTGTTAGCAGAGAAGATAGATATAAAAATGGATCATGGGAAACACCTGGTAACATTTATACTCAAAATGTAATAGATATGGATTTTGTTTACAAGTGGGCAGACACGAGAGGATATTTAATAAGAGATTTAGCAATTGTTGAACTTACTAGACAATATCTAAAAAATCTTATATGTGACATCGATATGCTATCAATGTGTAAGTTTACTGATCAGGTAGAATTAGATGATCGTAAAGAAGATGCATTTAAAGATGTTTTAGAACATTATAAAGAAACTATAAAAAGCGTTAAGCCTGATATTCTTCATTCAGTATATAAAGGAGTTTGGCCTCAGACTCCGATACGAGGATGGGGAGGCAATGGACAAACAGCAGACTATCATCCGACTCCTATAGGACACTACAAGTACCTTGAAAACCTATATCCTAATCTTGTTACAGAAAAAATGAAGTTGTATGCAGAAAAATATGAAACTTTAATTAGAGGTATTTCAAGTCTTGACGAAACACAAAAGTTTTGGTCTGTTAACAATGTTAGGAGATTATAGTGGCGTGTATTAACAGTGATAATTTGCTATATGTAAAGTCATACAGCATACATGATAAGGAAGTTATAAAGATAGAACCTAATGTTGGTTTTCTCGCTAAACAAAATATTGACAAAGATTTTTTCTACATACAATTTTCAAATGCAGATAGTTTCAGCATGTTTGCTATAGACACAATAGTTCCAACAAATGTATTAGAGAGAGTAAGAGATAGAACAGTATTTCTAATGCTTGACAATGGATTAGAACATTACTACGAATGTGCAGATGCAATTTACAAAGATATTGTTGTCAAACACAATATACCAGCGGAACAAATTATATTTCTTTCGGCAGTTCCAACCATGCACGATTATGTTGCAAAACTTGCAAGTCGATTACAACTACCTGAGATAAAGATTGACTGGTTCAGTTGCTTTGAAGCAAGCGGCCAAGATGCTGCAAGACATAACATAATTGCATTACCAAAGAAAAAGAAATATAGTAAAAAGTTTTTAAATTTAAACAGGAGATGGCGATTACATAGACCATTGCTTATTACATTACTTAAATCAAGAAACTTACTAGACGCCGGGTATATAAGTTTTGCACCTAGCGATGATAACCAGTCATGGAATAATGTTTATAATAGATTACAAAGTATCCATAGAAGTAATACAACTATAAAAGAAATTCTTGATAACAATAAGGACGTACAACATTTGCCACCTATGTATTTGGATACAGAAGATTTAGTAACAAATAGGGCAGAACATGAACCTACAATTGCTGACTACTATATGGAAACATATTTTAGTGTAGTTAACGAAACTACCTATTATGAGAACACACCATTTTTAAGCGAAAAAATTTTTAAAACAATCGGGATGGGACATCCGTTTATCATAGCAACTGCTCCAAACAGTTTACAGTATTTAAAAGAGCTTGGATATAAGACATATGATCCTTTTATAGATGAGTCGTATGATAACATACAAGATCCAGGAGATAGGATGCTTGCTATTTTGAACGAAGTTGAACGATTGTGTTCTTTTTCAAAAAGTGATTTAAAGAAATGGATACCACAAGTAAAGGCAATTGCAAAATATAATAGAGACATTTTGGTTAACAAGGACTATACTAAATTAATAAAAACTATGAACTACTAGCACAGTTTTAAGGCGCCTTAAACGCATTTTAAGCGTCATACAGCGGCGATATTAGGTGCAGTGCTATAGTTGAACTATAGTGTATAAACCAGGTTTAAAATGCGTTTAAATAGGTTTTTGTAAATACTTTTGGTATAACAGTAAAGGAAAAAGATGAAAATTGGATTTATAGGATTAGGCAAATTAGGTTTACCCTGTGCTGAAGTAGTTGCCCAAAAAGGACATGACGTAACGGGATACGATATTATCGATGTCCAAACGGATAATGTCCAATTTAAGACAACTATTCAAGAATGTGTTAAGGATAGAGAGATAGTATTTGTTGCTGTTCCTACTCCGCACGATCCTGCTTATGATGGCAGAGAACCCACAGCACATTTAGAACCTAAGGATTTTTCCTACGATATAGTTCATAGTGTTCTTAAGGAAGCAAATGAATACATGAATAAGGACCAATTGCTAGTTCTCATTTCAACTGTTTTACCCGGAACAACTCGCAGAGAATTTGTGCAACACGTTACTAACACACGTTTTGTTTATAACCCATACTTAATTGCAATGGGGACTGTTGCTTGGGATATGGTTAATCCGGACATTGTCATGATTGGAACTGAAGATGGTAGTGCAACCGGTGATGCAATTGAACTGGTTAGATTTTATCACACTATCATGGAAAACAATCCTAAGTATGAAATTGGAACGTGGGACGAATGTGAATGCATCAAAGTATTCTACAATACATTTATCAGCACCAAAATAGGATTGGTTAACATGATGCAGGATGTTGCAGAACGCCAAGGTAATATCAATGTTGATAAAGTAACAGAGGCATTGGCAAACTGCGATAAAAGAATTACTAGTTCTGCATACATGAAAGCAGGAATGGGAGATGGCGGAGGATGCCACCCAAGAGATAATATTGCATTACGATTCATGGCAGACAAATTAAATCTAGGATATGATTTGTTTGATGCTGTTATGAATGCCAGAGAAAAGCAAGCCAAAAACATGGCTGAGAAACTGGTAGAGATAGCAAAGGAACACGATTTACCTATACTGTTAAACGGAATATCATATAAGCCAGGAGTTCCTTATACAGATGGCAGTTATAGTTTACTGGTCGGACATTATTGTCATGAACTAGGTAAAGGTCCTATGAATATAGATCCTTCTGTAGATTTAGGTAGTGGAATGGAATTTAGAGCAGTTGTATTACTTGCTCATCCTACTCTTTATGTTGATCTTACAGAAGATAGCGTTGTAGTTGATCCGTGGAGAAAACACAAATCAAATACATACAAAGTTATTCATTACGGAAATACTAGAAATGTATTATAAAGAAAATGCCCCTTTATTATATTTTCCGGAGGTAGCAGGTAAAACAACTCAATGGTATCACAGTGACGAAAAGAAAAATTATTTAAAGCAAAATAATCCTAATTGGCACTATTACAATACACAAAACACTTTACATTATGAATTTAATAATCTAGGATATAGGACAAGAGAAATAGATACGCTTGGTGATTACATTCTTGTGTTTGGATGTAGTTATACAGAAGGTGTAGGATTATTTGAAAATGAAATATGGTGTAATATATTAGGTAAGAAATTAGGTATAGATATTCTAAATTTGTCAAAGTCGGGAACGGGTCCTGACATCGTAAATCTAAACACACAATTATTCGTAAAAAATAAATTTTCAACCCCTCGTGCAGTAATTAATCAATGGCCCCAAACAACTAGAAAAAGTTTTGCATATATTGAGCGTGAAGGACTCTTTAAAAAACAATTACATTTACAAGATAGAAATGTTCAATGGGCCGTTGACGATGGCGACCTGAAGCCCGAGCAGGCGACACAGATGATGAACGAACTTGCCGACACTTATGAAATGATGGATTCGCAGTGGTACTTTAGACGATGGGCAATGGAAGAAGGTCAAATAGAGTATGAAAATAGTCTACACATTAATAGTGTTACTAACCTTTGGAATTCTCTAGGAGTACCTGTTTTTAATTGGACGTTTGACGGAGACTTTAATACTCGGTACAATAAGGAAATGATAAGAGTTTACAAACTTAGCAACTCTGACAGAGCTAGAGATAACGCACACGACGGCCCCTTAATACACAAAGAAGTATCTAATTTAATTTATAATGATATGCCAAAGATATTGTAATCTAAAATATTTTTTTTGTTCTATCCTGTATGTCGTTTCTAAGTTTATCGACATTCATTTTAAAATCTAGGTTTTTAATTGTATCTTTGTACTCGGTAAGAGTTTCGAGGAGTTTCTTAGCAACATCATCGGGGTTGTTATTTTTCACCTGATCCTTGATATTTATTTCCCAAACTCTTCCATCGGAAAATTCAATAATCATAAGATCGACATAAGCGACCGGCATAGTGTCCATGTAAAGATCTGTAAACACTTCCGGCCACTCTTTAATCAGATGTCGAGGTGGTCTAAAATATTGCCTATGTGCCACGAATTTAGGCTTCGACTTTTTTACTTGCTTTTTTTGTAGGAACAAGTTCCTCAGCGTCACGTCTTAATTGGGCAGCCTCTTTGCTTAATCTATCAGCCTGACTTCTATAAGATTTTGCTAAATCTGCATCTGATAAAGGAGCGTTATTAGTTGGAGTTGCTTCGTCCATTGCTGCCATGTTAGGAGCCGGTGCAGGCGCCTCTGGCGCAGTTTCACCTGCCTTAGGAGCACCGCTTACAAGTGTATATAATTCATCGACACTTAAATTACGCTGTTCTGCAATTAATGTATTAAGTTCCGAAAGTTTAATTTCAGTAACTGGTGTGGGCGTCATCATAACAGAATCAGTAGTAACTTTCTTTAATCTTCCTTCAGATTGAACTGCTCTCAACATGTTAGCACCAGTTGGAAACGATCTTGCAAACATGATTTCGCCAAGCTCTCCTGACTGTTGTCCTTGATCTGAGTCAATTAATTCCATTAATGAATTATGTTGATCGTCACGCAACGTTGCTGTTGGAAGAACTAATGCATGATCTGATTCACCCGGAACTGTTCTAAATACCACAGCAACCTTTTCGCCTGTGTTTATAATTTTTCCTACGTGTTTAGTTTCTTTAGCCATTATTTTTCACCTTGTTTTTCTTGATTAGTCTGTGCTTGTTTTGACACATGCTCTAAGAAAGTTGAAAGTTTATTATAAGTTTTTCCAACTGCTTCTAATTCGTTTGGTTTAAAAGCACCTCTAGATGTAGCAATGTCAATAATGCTCTTAACAGTGTTAAGATCACTAATGTTTAATTCAGGAGCAGTTGGTACTTCTTGTGTACCTGCTTCTGGTTGTCCAGGTTGTACTGGTTCAGCAGCAGGAGCCGCAATTGGTTCTTGTACTGCTTCGTTTGTTTTTGTTTCTTCGGCCATATTAGTTTCTCCTTAAGTATGGGCATGCTAACATAAAGTATGTTAGTTCTTTTTGTTTCTCAAAAGCCACAAACGTGGCAGTTTTGAATTTGTTATTTGCATCAATTGACGGATACGATGCAATGCAATATCTACCATTGAGTTTTGATTTAACCCAATCTAATATTTGAAAATCATACTTTTCATTGTCAGAAATTCTTACCTTAGAAAAATGAGTAGGCAAAGTCTTCACCTCTCTAATTTTTAAAACATCAAGTGGGTTTAAATCTATCATCATAATTATTTATAAAGTGCTAAGTTAATGAACCTTAATCTTGGTTTAATCTTTTGGACAATGCTTTATTATATCCCATCTTTTGGACATCACCGCTAAACAAGTATAGTTCAAATGCTGACTTTTCCTTCAATACAGTTATTGTTCTCTTAGTAATATAATACGGTGATTCGATAAAATTGTCAAGCCATAATAATACCTGAGGAGTAATAGAGAAGTCTTTTGGAAAACTTATTTTATATATTTTAATCTTAGCATCTTTTTCAATATATTGTATTGCTGCATCAGTCAGTCTAAGTCCACCGGACTCTTTGGATCGAACATTCCACCACCAATCAATGCGTTTTTGCTTTAATATGTCTTGGGTAATTAGCTCTTGATTATCTGAGGCTTTTAGAAAAGTTTCAGAATATTGGTCTTTAACGTCCATCTCACTTTTCTTCATTTCCTGTAGTTAATCTAAACACTGAAAAATCATTTGTGTTAAAGAGTTTGTTAAGTTTTTTGGCTAGGTTTCTTGCATGTCCTGGATTAGAAAATGAGACCTTTTTGTATTTTGGACCAGGATAACTAGAAACAGCACTTCCGCTTTTTAGATTGAAAGGTTGCTCTTGATAAAATACTGCCCAGATGGCTTCACTCTCGAGTATTTGTTCTACTTTATATGTTTCTCGGTTTGTGTGTTCGAGAATAATCTTTGGTTTTGGTCTGCTCATATATACGTTTTCCTAATTAACTACGTATATATTTATCCTTTTTTAGAAGGAACCTCCATCAAACTTTACGTCTACTTCGTTAGCAGATTTGTTTATATTCTTTAACAGTTGATGAATATCAACGATTGTAGTGCTTAGATTAGCAGTTAGCATAGATAATTCTGTAGTTAGATCACGTGCTTCTTCTATGCTAATTCTAATTTCTCTTTGTTGCGACTTCTCAGCAACAGCAATACGCTGAATCAGTTTTTCAACTGTTGCTAGTCTTAAATTACTTGTTGACACGTGATAACACCTGTTTCATTTCTATATCAGATTTAAATGGGCCTTTATAATCGTATCTTTGTAATGTAATTAATTTAGGACAAAAACTTTTAACCCAGCCTTTTTCAAACCTAATTACATAGTATCCTGCACAGTATAAACTTTTACTATCTGTACTTTTAGTAAACAAAGGTAACTTTTTTTGTATATCATACATAGCATTATGCGGCTTTGTACTTGTAGCAAATCCATGAACTTCGTTGGGTAAAGCATTATCTGCTTCTTTAATAATTTTAGCAAGAAAGAAATCATTACCAAATTGTTCAGTTACACTTTTCTTTGTATGAAAAACACTTACTCCATTTTCGTTACTGAAAACAAATTTATCTTCATTCTTTCTAAGTGTTCCGACTTTAACACCAGAGTCTTCTACAATCCAAAATTTATTATCAATTATAGGCTTGGCTTGTAATCCTGTCATTATGCATTCTCCGTAATTTTATTAAGATACCTAGCATTCAATGGTTCTGCATATGCTTGTGCTTGATCTGAAATCTTTTTCAAATCATACAAATTACAGAACTTCATAAGTCTAATACCAACTTGACTAATATTTTTTTCAGCAGTAGTTGCTGTATTAATTGTATCGCTAATAATTTTTCTTATCTCTTCAGGCTGTGCTGTAAGATCAATTAATACTTTATTACGTTCGTAGTCTTCAAGCACACGATGCTCCTCACCGTTGTGATCAACCCATCTTTGTAACATAAGATTATTCCAACTAAACCCTTTAGTCTTTCTATCAGCAAATGCTTCTAACAACCCAACCTTGTTCTTTGTGCCTTTCTTACGTACACCTGGATAAGCACTAAACACATTGTCACTAGTGTCACCACGCATACACTTTTCAAACAACAACCATTCAGGATCAGGAGCAGGCTTTGCCTCTTTAGTTTTCTTGTCAACTACAAGACTGCCTTTCTTATCAAAGAAACCTTCATGTGTTGATGTAACTTCTTGAACACCGTTATACAATCTTACATTAGGAGCAATTAACTGTTGAAAGTCTGTGTCTGTACTAACAATAACATGATCATCATTAGGATGTGCTTGTACCCAACCTGCAATAAGATCATCTGCTTCTAGTCGTGGGTGCTGTAATACTGTACAATTAGTTTTTTCACTTACAAATTCTTTGAATGTGTCGAATGCTTCCCAGAATACAGTTTCCTCATCCTGCTGTTTTTCAGTAAGAGCATCACGTGCTTCTTGCCTATTACGCTTGTAAGGCTCATAATGGTCCTTACGCCAACTGCGTCCTTCTAAGCAAAACACAACATGACTGCCATTAAAATCTTGCCAAGCCTTCTTGATGCTGTTTAGCGTGATATGAAAAGCCATGCCCAACTTAATGTCAGCATCTCCATTTATTACATGCCTCGCACGAAAGAACGTGTTCGCTGTATCAACTATGATGTGTGTCATTTTACTCATTTATTCCTTTTTACGACACTAGGGTCTATACTTCCAGTGTCTAGTCTACCTCCGTAGTCACCATCGACTACAACGTTTGCACAAAGTTCACGGAACCAACGATCGATAATTTCTTCATCCTTATCACCTTCAACACCGTATCCTTCATTTCTTAATTGTACTATGAAATGTTCGTTCCAGTCAAGCTCAAAGAAGCCATTTCGGACATTTTCTTTATTCACGTGTGTATTCAATACACCAACCCACGGTTCCTTCTTCATAGTTGCTTTTTCTTTTTCTGAAAGGCCAGGTTTACTAGTATCAGGCTCTTTCTTCTTAAACATTTTCTTTATAAAGTCCATAATTTATCCTTATGTTCCGATAGCATTACCAAACAAGTATACATGCACTCTTGCTGCCACATTGTATCCACGTTCAAATGCCATCTTAGCCACAGCACCTGCTGTTGCTGTTTGTTCTTCTTCTCTTGCACCAACGGGCATAACCCATACAGGATAATCTACATCCTGTGCTTTAAATTGTGAGATAACATCCTCCATCTCAACCCATTGATGTTTTTCACTGCCAACAACAAACTTTAGTTGTCCTTTGCTTGACAACTTTCTGTATTGTGCTACAACTTCAGGCTTAATTGCTTTCTTGCCTGCTTCACCTGCTACACTCCATAACTTAGGACTTACGCTAAAGAACAGTTCAATTCCATCATCCGCTTCATAAGTCCAGTAATTAATAAATTCTTGTGTAAGTGCTTGTGTACCGTTAGTTTCAAATGTAACACTAGCAGGCATATTGTTCATACGCTTAAACTCTCGCATAATACCAATAAATGCTTCTTGCCCGTGTTTCATTAACGGTTCTCCGCCTGTAACACAGAAGTGTTGTCTTTGTCCTGTTACAGGATGTCGAAACAATCCTTCTGGATTACTATCTGTCTTAATAGTATCTATAATCTGTTGCGCTAATTCTACAGCAGTCTTTTGTCCCATCAAGTGTTTAAACTTCTTGCTCCAAGTATAAGAACTATCACAACCCTTATCCCATACAGGCAAGTCTTCTACACGTTTTACTGTGCTAGTATCAAATT
>Ga0222719_10000760_pt1 | contig 32143 bp, 30 predicted proteins | sample C33_34DmetaG_FD_165039 | JGI IMG/M metagenome (GOLD analysis project Ga0222719, IMG submission 165039) | Estuarine water microbial communities from San Francisco Bay, California, United States - C33_34D | ecosystem: Environmental > Aquatic > Marine > Unclassified | place: USA: California... | reverse complement strand
GTTTTTGGAAATATTAAAATGCTTTAAATACTCTTCTCTAGCAATTTCTAATGCATTTTTTTCATTGCTATAAAAATACCCTTTGTAAACAATTTTCAAGTTATTTATTCTTCTTCAGTTATTTCAGGATAAAGAACTCTTTGGTGATATAAACCCTCAAGACTAATTTGAAAAGATTCTCTTATAACTTCTAGCTCTTTAAATGTGATAGGAGCATTATTTAGCTGACCATCAGAAATTTTTTCGTTAAAAATTTCCTCTATTACATTCTTAATTTTTTCTTCATCTGCATCTTCACTCATAAAAATAGCTCTACAAGCAGCCTCTAATGAATCTGCAAGCATCAAAATTGCTGCCTCTCTTGAGGAAGGTTTTTCACCCAAATGCCTGAAGTCTTCTTTTGAAACATTTGGATTCACTATTTTTTCTTTTTCGTAAAAAAATCTTAAAACTGCATCACCATGATGTTCAAGAATTCCTTGATATACAATTTCGGGAATTTTAAACTTTTTAGCTAATTTAATACCGTCAACAACGTGGCTTTTTATTATGTTTGCAGATTCTATTGGTGAAAGGGAGTCATGTGGATTTGTTGAGCCAATTTGATTTTCAACAAACATTGTTGGATTAATAGTTTTGCCTAGATCGTGATAATAAGCCATAGCCCTTGCGAGTTGGCTATTTGCACCTATCTTATTTGCAGCTCTGTCAGCAAGTGTACCAACTACAAGCGAGTGGTTAAAAGTACCTAATGCATTATCTTCTATATATCTTAATGCTGGGTGATTTCTATCTGCTAGTTCCGAAAGTTTGAAACCTGAAGTAAGTCTAAAAATACTCTCAACATATGAAGTTAAAGCAAACGCAGCTAAATTTGCTAGTAAAGCACTTAAAAAAGAAAAGATTAATATCTGAGTTAAATTTGCATCATCACGCAAAAAGAAATACACACCAAAAGCTAGCAGTGGTTGGGTTAAGGAAATATAAACAATTCTCTGTCTTAATAATAACCTATCAGTGTCCTCAGATAGGAATATAGCTGGAACAATTGTTCCAAGTGCGCCAAGAGCTACTAAACCTATATTTCCACCACCAGCAAGAGCTAACAATGAGCTAGATAACGATAATATTAAAGTCGCTCTTAAATTTAATAAAGTAACAGACAAAATACCTACAAAAGAAATAGGCAATGCATACTGAATAAATTCTAAATCTGAGACTTGAGAAAAGTATGAAACACCACGTAAGAATATTGAAGAAATCAATATAAGTGTAAGCATCAATAATAATTCATTATTATTTAACCAAATACTGTCTCTCAAACGCCATAGCAATATATATAAAACTACAAAAACTGCAAATATAATAGGTATTGCAGCAGTTTGCACTGTCCTTGATTCTCCAGATAGAAAACCAAACTCATTCAAAGCCTGATATGTAACTTCATTAATAGGAACACCCTCATTTACAATTACTTCATCCTTGAAGAATTGGACTGTAACGTTTTCTATGGATTCAGCTGCTTTTTCTTTTTGTTCATTCCATAATTCCTCTTCAAGCTTTTGATTTGCAATTAAGTTTTCAGCAATAATTTCTGCAACGGTCGAACTAATTCTTGCTTCTGGGACAATTGCATAAAGTTCACTTGATAAATTTAAAGTAGGTGGATTTGAAACTATTGTTTGTCTCTGTTGATTTAAGTTTTCATTACCAATACCTTTTGACAAAAATTCATTGGCTTTGTTTTTTGCTTCAAACTCAACTTGAGTTAAAAAATTAGTATTATTATTTTTATCTGTGTTTGAAATTTCAACTAAAACTTCAATGGCAGATGTGGAAATTGTGGAAAATAATACTGAAGTTCTAATTTTTTGAATCTGCTCAGATTTTGTAAGTTCAATTATTACGACATTTGGATCAGACTGTTCAAGTTCTTCATTTTCATTTTGTTCAAGTATTTCTTCATTTCTTGATTTAATGACAGTTAAAAACATCTCAGTAATTCCATCAATAACGTCTGTAGTTATTGAAGAATCTAAAGAATATACTGGAGGAACATTGCTTATAGCTTTATCTTTAAGTGATTTTGTAGCATTTTCATCAACAACACTTAAATATCTTGGTGCAGAAAAGATGGTTGGTGATTCCTCCCCTATCTCTAATTTAATAACCTGGTTTTCAGGAAAAATTGTAAAAGATATAAACCATACAGCAGAAGAAAATATCAAAATATAAAAAATCTTTATTAAATGTATTATGTATTTATTCATTATTTGTCTGGGAAAATTTCCAAAATTTTAGACACTATTTTATTTCTTACAATGTCAGTGTTCTCAAATTCTAATACAGATACTTCTTCTATTTTTGATAAAGTTTTTCTTGTTTTCTTTAAACCAGAGAATGTCCTGTTATTTAAATCTATTTGTGTTTCATCACCTGTAATAATCATTTTTGAATTTTCTCCCAACCTAGTGAGAAACATTTTGATCTGGCTAGTAGTTGCATTCTGTGCTTCATCTAATATGATACAGGCATCATTTAAAGTTCTCCCACGCATATATGCAAGAGGTACTATTTCAATATTTCTTTTATCAATTAAATATTGTAAGGTTTCATTTCCAAAAAAAAATTCAAGTGAATCAAAGAGTGGAACCAGGTAAGGATCTATTTTTTGAGAAAGGTCACCTGGAAGATATCCTAATCTTTCACCAGCTTCAACAGCAGGTCGTGTTAATACAATTTTTTTAATTTTGTTTTCTGAATACATTTTTACTGCACTTGCAACCGCAAGAAATGTTTTCCCTGTTCCTGCTGGCCCAATACCAAAAGTTATAGTTGAATTATCTATAGTTTCTAAATATTTAAACTGATTTAAGTTTTTTACTTTAATAAATTTATTGTCAATTACATTAAGCTGACTAACTTTTGAATTTTCAAGTTTTTCTGAATTTTTAATTTTTGCAATTAACTCTAAATCTGGAATCTCTATCGTTTCATTTTTTGATCCCATAATTATCATTTCATCGAGTATCCTTGTAGCCTCTTGTGTGTCTTTGCTGCTCCCATTAATATAAACAACATTGCCTCGTACATTTATTTCTAAGTTTGGGAATAAAGATTTTAAATAATTAAGGTTTTGATCATTTACACCAAAGATATTTACCAATTCTTGATCAATAGGGATTATTTTTTCAAGTGTCATTATATATTTTTCAATTTTTCTCCACCTATAAGGTGTAGGTGTATATGGAAAACAGTTTGCATTGCATCAGAGTTAGTATTGAAGAGTAGCCTGTATCCTGTTTGGTCAATATCAAATTCTTTTGCTAAGTTTTTTGCACAAATAAACATACTACCTAAAAGATTCGCATCACTTTCTGACAGATCGTTTATAGTTGGGATTTTCTTTTTAGGAATTATTAAAATATGCACTTTTGCAACTGGGTTAATATCATGTATTGCAAATATTTTTTCATCTTCATAAATTATATCTGAATCAATTTCTCCAGATAAAATCATTTCAAAAACTGATTTATTTTCCATATAGTATTTTACATTACTAATGATACAGCAGATATAGCTGCAGTTTCAGTTCTCAAGCTAAAATCTGATATTTTAAATTTATTTTGAAAATTTGATAATTCTTCATTAGTCCAACCACCTTCTGGACCAATTGCAAAGGATTTAATATCTGCCTTTTCTTTATTGAATGTATCTCCCGATATATCAAAGCATGAATTAAAAATTTTATAATTTATAGAATCTGTAATTTCTATTTTTGGAAAAAATGGTGTACCAGATTGTTCTACTGCTGATATTGCCCAATTATGAATTTTTTTTATATCAAGTTTTGTGTTTTGGGTATTTTGGGTTTTACCTATAAATAATCGATAAACATTTAACTCAACAAGCTTTTCAATCATAAATCTAAATCGGTTTTTTTCCCTGAGGTAAGGAACAAATATAGAAATTTCATTTTTTCTGGAATATTTTTTTTGGGAATTTAATTCTACATGATCTTTTACAAAACGACCTAGAAGTAATTCACCAACTCCATTTGAAATATTTACATTTTCATAATCTTTTATTCTTAAAACATTTTTTAGATGATGAACTTTAGAATCCTCTAAAGTAACCATTTTCTTATTAGAGTCGACTTCAGGCAAAAATATCGTTGGGGTAAACATTACTGTTTTAGAAATTCTCTAAAAGCTTCTTTAGGAACACTAACCTTACCAATCTGTCTCATCTTTTTTTTACCCTCTTTTTGCTTTTCAAGCAATTTTCTTTTTCTTGTAACATCACCACCGTAAAGTTTTGCAGTAACATCTTTTCTTAATGCTTTGATCGTTTCCCGAGCAATAATCCTTGATCCAATAGCTGCTTGAATTGGAATATCAAATTGCTGCCTTGGTATTAGTTCAGATAATTTCTTAACTCTACTTCTTCCAATGTATTCTGCATTTTCTTTAGCAAGAATAGAACTAAATGAATCAATTGATTCTCCATTAACTAAAATATCAAGTTTTACTAATTTTCCAGATTCAAAATCTAAAATGTTATAGTCTAATGAAGCAAAGCCTTGTGAAATTGATTTTAGTGAGTCATAAAAGCCGTTTACAAGTTCCAAAAGGGGCAGCTTGTATCTAATTTTTACCATTGTCGTACTCAAATAATTTAAATCTTCTTGTATTCCTCTTTTTTCATTGAGTAACTGCATAATTGAACCTAGATATTCTTTTGGGAACAAAAGATTTATTTCACAGTACTTTTCTTGAATTGATTTGATATCTGTATATTTGTCAATTTCACTTGGATTACGAATAATGATTTCCTCATCATTGTTTCGTGTTATTTTAAATTCAACAGAAGGCGGTGTAACTATTAAAGAAAGATCAAATTCTCTTTCAAGCCGTTCAACAACAATTTCTAAATGTAACAAGCCTAAGAACCCACATCTAAATCCAAATCCAAAAGCAGATGATGTTTCAGGCTCATAAAAAAAACTTGCATCATTTAATACATATTTATCTAGAGAATCTCTTAACTTTGTATAATCGTCGGAATCCGCTGGAAAAACGCTAGAGAAAACAGTTGGCTGAGGCTCTTTGTATCCTGAAACAACAATAGGATTATCATCATTGTCTTGAACTAAAGTATCTCCAACTCTTATTTGTGCTAAGTCTTTTGCACCTGTAATAATATACCCCACTTCACCAGAGGATAGCTTTTCAGAAGGTTTAAACTTTAAATCAAAATAACCCATTTCAGTGGGTTCAAAAGCATATCTTGAATTTACTAACTTTAGTTTTTGATTCATATTAATTTCATCGCCAAAAACTCTAACGGAAGCTACAACTCCTCTATATGAATCAAAAAATGAGTCAAAAATTAGGGCATTTGTATCTTTTGTCTTTTGAACTGGTGGATTAACTAATTCTGGAATTGCATCTAATAACTCACTTACCCCATTTCCTGTTTTTGCAGAAATTTCAAAAATTTCATCTTCGCTAGATCCTATTAAATTAAAAATTTGTTTTTTTGCAGATTCTTTATTTGCATCTATCGAGTCCATTTTATTTAATACCGGTATTACTTCCAATCCAGCTTCTATAGCTGCATAAGAATGAGCAAAGGTTTGAGCTTGTATTCCTTGTGTTGCGTCTACTAATAAAATTGCACCATCACACGCAATTAAAGCTCTTGAAACTTCATACGAAAAATCAACATGACCTGGAGTGTCTATTAAATTAATTGTTACATTTTTAAACTTGAGTCTTATAGGTTGTGATTTAATAGTTATACCTTTTTCACGTTCAAGTTCCATATTGTCTAAGATTTGATCTAAGTGTTCACCTGGTTTTATAAGACCAGACATTTCGATCAATCTATCAGCTAAAGTTGATTTTCCGTGATCAACATGAGCAATAATTGAAATATTTCTTATATTTTTATTATCTAACATATTTATTAAGTTAATATCTTATATACCGAAAGGTTTTACATGGCTAATATTAATTCACAAAAAAAGAGAATAAGACAAGATAAGAAAAGAAATTTAAGAAATAAATCTATCAAAACTGAACTTAAAACAATATTAAAATCAGTCGAAGATAGTTCTGTTGAGAACAAGTCAAATGCACTTAAAACTCTAGATATTGCTTACTCAAAGGGCATTATTACAAAAAATTTCAGAGACAGAAACAAATCTAGAATTTCAAAACTCTAGTAATTTTTTCATAGAAATTAAATATCTTTTAGAATTTTCAATTTCATATCCATATTGATTTATACTTTTTTCAATTTTATGTGTATATTGAATTGCTCTATTGATTTTATTTTGATCTAAACTCTTTGTTTTTTTTAATGCATCGTTATATTTATAATCTTTTTTTTCTTTTAATAAATCAGCAACTTTTTTCGGTTCAAACTCAAATAACATTTTTAATCTAAGAAGCTCTTTAATGAAATATGATAAAAAATTTCTAAAATCTCTCTCATTGGAAGTAAAGGAATTTAACAACTTTAAATCTAATGATTTTCTATGACTATATATTAAATTAGTTAAATCCCATGGGAAATAACTCTCTTTTTTTTGAGAGTCAAGATAAAAAACATCAACGTCAGGTCCAAGTGATGTGAATTTAGATAAATTTGATTTTTTAATTTGAAAGATATAGTTGTCTTCTAAATTGATTTTTAATTTATTAAAAGATGATATTGTTATGAATTCATCAAAAATAAATTTATATTTATCATTATCAAAAAGAGATTGTGCTTGATTAGGGATATCTTTTATTGATACTTTTTCGAAACTTATATTAAAACTATCAAATTGATTTAGATCCGATACTAAATTATCAGTTACAAGTAATTTCATTATCCGACAAAATTAATAATTTTATCTTGTATATAAATTATTTTTTTAAACTCACTTGTATTCATGTCGAAATCTTCTTTACAAATTCTCTCTACTTCTGATTGATTTAGTCCTATGTCAGTCTCTCTCGTAAATCTTTTTTTTCCGTTTATCTGTATTACAAGCTCATATGTAGGGTCTTTTAAGTTTTTGGTATCAACTTGAGGCCACGCAGTATTTATCAAATCTTCATTAAAATATTCTTCAAAAACTTCAGATGCAATATGAGGAGCCATGGGAAATAAAAGAATACATAAATTTCTTACGATCATATCTTTTGATTCTTTAGATATATCCTCATTATTTTTTAGAAATTTTGATAAATCATTATTTATTTTCATCAAGTCAGACACAGCTGTATTAAATTCAAATTTATTAAGATGATTTGAAACTGAATTAATACTTTGGTTGACTTTTCTAACTATATCTGTTTCCTTATTTGAGCCATCTAATTCTTTTAATTTTGACAATGTTTCAATATTTTCCCAAAACTTATTTAAAAACCTCTTTGTACCTTCAATACCTCCATCATTCCATTCAACACCGTCGCTAGGAGGTGCCATAAAAAGAATATACAATCTTAGAGCATCAGCTCCATGAGTAGCAAAATAAGATTCTGGATCTACTGTATTTCCTTTTGATTTAGACATCTTAGAACCACCAAAATTTATCATTCCTTGAGAAAATAAATTTTGAAATGGTTCATTAAAGTTTAAATAATCCATATCTCTTAGTGCTTTGACAAAAAATCTTGAATAAAGCAAGTGAAGAATTGCATGCTCAACTCCTCCTATGTACTGATCAACAGGAAGCCAGTTGTTGACTTTTTCTGCATCAAAGGGGTTATTTACGTTTTTTGGATCAACAAATCTTAAAAAATACCATGATGAATCCACAAAAGTATCCATCGTATCTGTTTCCCTTATTGCCTTGGAGCTACATTCTGGGCAATTTGTATTAATGAACTCATCACTTTTTGCAAGAGGAGACTCATTTGTGTTTTTATAATCATCGATATCAGGCAATAATACTGGTAAGTTTTCTTCCTTCTCAGGAACCATTCCACACTTATTACAGTTAATTAGTGGAATAGGACATCCCCAATATCTTTGACGGCTTATTAACCAGTCTCTTAATCGGAACGTTGTTTTACTAGTGCCGATATTATTTTTTTCCAAGAATTGAATAATTTTCTTTGAACCTTCTTTGTGAGAGTCAAGATTATCAAACTCTCCTGAGTTAATTAATATCCCCTCTCCAACATAAGCTTCATTTTCTATTGAAGATTCTTTATTTTTATCTGAAATAACTTGAATAATTTCAATTTCATATTTTTTTGCAAAATCATAATCTCTTTGATCATGACCTGGTACAGCCATAATTGCGCCTGTACCATAGTTTATTAACACATAGTCTGCAATCCATAAAGATACCTTCTGACCATTAACAGGGTTTATTACAAAAAGACCAGTGTCTACACCTGTCTTTTCTTTTGTAAGTGACATTCTTTCAAATTCAGATTTCTTTTTAGCATCGTCTATATATTTCTGTATCTCAATGCTATTTGATGAAATAGAGAGAATTTCATCAATTAGTGGATGCTCAGGAGATAAAACAGCAAATGTCATTCCAAATAAAGTATCTGGTCTTGTAGTAAATACATCAAAACTCAATTCAGTATCTTCAATGTTCATTGAAAACTCGGCACCCTCAGATTTACCTATCCAATTTTGTTGCATTGCTTTGACATTTTCAGGCCAATCACCAATCTGACTTAATCCTTCAAGAAGTTCTTCAGAGTATTCAGAAATTTTTAGAAACCATTGATTTAAATTTTTTTGATCAACTATTGAGTCACACCTATCACAATTACCTTCTATTACTTGTTCATTTGCAAGTACTGTTTTACAAGAGTCACACCAATTTACTGGAGCATCTTTTTTGTAAGCTAGTTTGTTTTTGTAAAGTTTAATAAAAATATACTGAGTCCATTTATAGTAATCCTTACTGTGAGCAGCTACCTCTCTATCCCATTCGTAAAGCGAACCTAGTCTAATTATCTGATCTCTCATATTACTTATGCGTTCCTCAGTGAATGTTTTTGGGTGTATACCAGTTTTAATGGCTGCATTTTCAGCTGGAAGTCCAAATGAATCCCATCCCATGGGTGATAAAACATTAAATCCGTTCATCATTTTGTATCTTGTAATGACATCACCAATGGTGTAGTTTCTTATATGGCCCATGTGTAAATCTCCAGAAGGGTAAGGATACATACAGAGATTATAAAAATTTTTTTCTTTTGAATTTATGTCACATTTAATAGAATTATTATCCGCCCAATGATTCTGCCATTTTGATTCAATTTTTTGAAATTTATATTCATTCATAACTTATATACTTCTAATATTTTAGGAAAAACATTTTTTATGTCATAGATTTCTAATACTTTTTTAATATTCTTGATTTTTTCCAAATAAATTTTTTCATTGTTTAAGTCATAAGAAGCATTTAATATTACATCTTTTAAATCATTATTATTACTAAATAGATATCCGTTGTTTTCATTTATAAATTGATTCATAGGCTCTAGATTTCGAGTTATACAAATTTTTTGATAACTCATTGCTTCAAGTAATACTAAGCCTAGACCTTCTGAATAAGAAGGAAAGACGAATATATCAATATCTTCAAAAAATTTTGACTGATCTTCAATATATCCTAAGAATGTAGTTTTCTCCTGTAGCTCTGAAGTCATTTGATCTTTAAGGTAACCAATATATGAATTTGAACCGTGTCCTCCTATTACAAAATTAAATTGTATTGGTAAATTGTTTAAAGATTTAATCAAATCTTCGATACCTTTATTTTTGTTTAGTCTTCCTAAAAAGCCAATTGTTAAATTTTGATTCTGATTTATATTTTTGTGTTCTTTGATTGATATCCAGTAATTAATTACATACGGCTGAATTTTTTCTGTGAGGTTTTTTAACCAACTCTCAACTTCGTGAGATATGACAATTACTGAATCTGCAAAAGTCCATGATTTAAGAAGTTTTTTGAAAAAATATAATTTAAAAATCTTCTTGTAGTTATTGTCAAGATAGGAGTCATACTTACCATGTATAGAAACAATCCACTTAAATAAAGTTTTCGAAAAAACATACTTTTTTAAAATATGTATCATATAGTCACTTCTTGGTTGGTGGGAATGAATGATATCGTACTCATTGTTTTTTATTAAATTTTTTAGCTTGAAGTATGAAAATAAATTAAACATTCTTGGACCATTAAGCCTGAATATTTTGTTGCAACATTTCATTAGTTCTTGTTCAATGGAAAAAATATTTTTATTGTCTTTTCCAATTACAACTATATCAATCAATAATCCTTCATTATTTTGTGCTTTAGCTAACTCGAGTAAATGACTTTCTGCACCTCCTCTATTTAACGAATTTATAACATGGCAAATTTTCATTTAAATCCTCGGAGTTATCCAAGTGGATTTAGGAGGTAATAATTCATTGATATAAATTAAATCATTTGGGGTAATTGGAGTAAAGCTTAAAAAATCATTAGTCTCTTCTGAGTCATCTAATATGGGTGTGATTGTTTCAGAATCTTGGAGAGTTTTTTTAAATTTATATAATTGTGAAATATTGTCATGATTAGGATTTGAATAATAAGTATCGTTCAATTTAATTCCTAAACTTTTATTTTCAATTTCTTCAAAACCCTGATGGGTTAATAAATTCTCAAAATCTTCTTTTTTAACATTTAATCTGAAAAAATATGACTTAATTTTTATATCATCAAAGTTTACAATTATACATTTTAATTTATTTACTGAATCTGTTCTGTTTGCATATTTCCATCTATGATGTCCATCTAAAAGGAGTAGCTCATCCGTTTCAAAGTTAATTACTTTACTATTTATTTTTTTATCTGGATACAGAGAAAGAACGATCGGTTCAAATTCTGAAAAATTTGTATCATCTTGTATTTCATTTTTTAATATTGTTTCTTCATGAAGTTTGACGTCAACTAAACCCTCATCAAAATGTGAAAAATCAGATAAGTACCCCATCACATTGTATGGTGTAAATAGATATTCTCTAATGTTTGAAAATTTCAACTATAAGCTTTCATTAATAAATTTTTTTAAAAAATCCATAAAATAATTAAACATTGGCTGATCAACACTGTTAAATAAACTAACTCTAATTCCACCAATACTTCTATGTCCATTGATTCCAATTATTCCTGAATCATTAGCTTGTTTTATAAAAGTATCATTGTATTTATCTTCTTTAAATTTAAAAACAACATTTGATTTACTTCTAAATCTCAATTCAGAACTAAAGTCAAATAAATTAGAATTTTCATCTAAAAATTTATACAGTTCATTTGATTGACTTATAGATTTTTTCTCAAAATAATCTAAACCACCACTCTTAATCATCCATTCAGTAACTAAGTTAAGTACGAATATAGAAAAAGTTGGTGGTGTGTTTAATACTGAGTTTGATGTTGTGAGTTTTTTTAAATTTAAATAACTCGCATTATCAACATCAATTAAAAAATCTTTATCAACTAAACATATGGTTACTCCGGGAATTCCCATGTTTTTTTGTGCACCAGCATATATATAACTTATTTTGTCAAAACTAAATGGATATGATCCTAGGTCTGAAGACATATCAACAAGCAAATTTGAATGTGCTACTTCGTTAAAATCTTTTATTTGTATTCCTTCAATAGTTTCATTAGATGTGATATGAAGATAATCTAAGTTTTTAAAATTATTTTTTTCTAAATATTCTCCTAAATTATTTTTTGAAACTTCAAATAAATCAGTATTGGGATTAAGTTTCTTAAAATCTTCATAAGTTTTTTTTCCCCATGTTCCATTAACTAGTACACCAATTTTTTTATTTTTATCAATATTCATTGGAAGAAGTGTGTTTTGAAAAGTAGCTCCACCTTGTATTAATAAAACATCAAAATTTTCAGGAAGATTAAAAAGTGTTGTTAGATTTAATTTGATATTTTCAAGTAATTCATCAAATTCTTTACTTCTGTGTGAAATCTCTAAAATTGACTTCCCTGTATTACCATATTTCTGAATAGACGCTTCTACTTTGTCAATAACATCTTGATGAAGCTTTGACGGACCGGGTGAAAAATTATACACACTCATTAATAATTACACTAATCAACAAATTGATGAAATGCATAGCCTAATATAAAACCAAAATAAGAATTTAGTTCTTCTATGGGACTTAAAATTAAAAACAAAATCATTACAATAAAATATTTGAATTGAAAATTATTATTGAAGTTTTTTATCAAATTCAGCAATAATAAAATAATTATTACAAGCACTAACGGTCCATATGAAACGTAGTAAAAAACTAATTTGTTTTGAAGATTTATAGTATATCTTATAAGCGAATATCTCCCCGTTCCAAAGTTTTGAGTAGGGAAATTGTCAAGAAGATAATTTGGTTGCGTTCTATTTGTTAAATACATTTCGATCTGAGTCAATTTTGAAGAATATTCTTGAAAAACTATATTTGCATAGAGTACACCTTTATGATCAATATTATCAAAAGAGTCAAGAACGAATCTATATATAGCAAACCTTTCATTATCAAAGTCAATTAAAGAACTGTTTTCTTCTATAAAATTATTATTGGAATCATTAAATACAATGTCATCATTAAAAATATTTGCTTCTTCTTTTTCTTCAAAATAATTTAAACAATCTTTACTATCAGGATTTAAATTACATTCAACAATGTTTATCTGAGAAAAAGAAATTACAATTATAGAAAATATTATTATTTGATAATCTATTTTCTTCCGACTAATAAATTCAATTATCTCAATCAATAATAAAAAAGCACAAAAAACCAATGAAAAATCACTTTTTGCTAATCCAATAATCGTAGAACAAAGTATGAGTGTCGTAATAGATAGTTTATTTACTGATTTTATACGCAAATATATAAGTGGTAAAAAGTAACTTACTAAATAAGAAGGTTCTCTAAATGTTCCAAGAGCTCTATGAGAAGCTTCAGGCCAAAATGTTGTTTGAAGAGAGTTTGAATATACACTTGTATTAGATCTGTTTCTTAAAGGTTCAAAAAGGTCAAAGATTTGTGCAAAATAAATATAAATGCTTAAAACGGAAAAAATAATAATAAAATTTTTAATTTTGGTATCCAATCGTAAATCCTGGATTACATCATTATTTTTAAAAAGTATAAATAAGACTATAAAAGAAATTATATTAAATATTCTTAGTACAAAATATTGAATATTTAGTAGCTGAGGATTGCTAGCAATAAAAGATAAGTCGATAATAATTAAAATTATAAAACCAATTAGTAACACTTTTAATAAAGGATTAGTTGTAAAAATATTCTTAAAATTAAATGAATATAAGAATATTAAACTTAAACCAATCCAACTTAATGGAATTGAAAATATTTGGTAAGCTTCAAGAAAAATTAGTAGAAACCCAAGATAAAAACAATACTTGTTAATTACTTTTAGCTTTTGCATCTTATTAACTTAATGATAACTAAAGATTCATTAAAGTTATAAAATATTATTTTTGGTTTGAAAGTCTTTTATAGAAATAAAATTCATACACTTTTTGCGAGATCATGCCAAGTGATAATGCTAATGCCAGACCGTTTGCTCCATAAGCTGGTGAAAGAAAAAAAGCGCTAATTAAAAAGACAATTAATAAAACTATTCGACTATTTGCATGATAATGAATTAAATTCTTGAATAACAGTAATTGCCGGACCCAAAAAGTATTTAAATAAACAATATATCCAATAAGAAGAATTAATAATGGCTGGTAAGCATTTTCAAATGATGGGCCAGAGATGAGATTTATTAATTCATTTCCAAAGTAAATATAAAATGCCAAGAGAACTGTTGAGATAGGTAGCAATATATTCATTAAAAGTTTATTAAAACGTATATTTTGATTTTCTCGTGATAATTTATTTTGAACATATGGTGTTAAAACTGAGACAACATAATTAATAGGTTCTATCAATCGCTTTGCAATCCTGAAAATACCAACTGTTGAAAAATCTGTAAAATAACCAAGTATGACCAAATCGAAATGCTGAGGGACAATTCCTACTAATTGATCATATCTTTGTTTAACAAAGTCTGACTTAAATTTTGTAAAATATTCTGCTAAGTTCTTTAACGAAATTTCTGAAATTATTAAATATTCTCTGCAAATAAATAAACTGAATATTCCATAAGTTAGAGAGAATGTAGCCTGTCCGATTAAGTAACTGTCAATACTTGCGTTTGAATTAAATAAAAAAACTATCACTAGAAATCTTAATAAATTCGAAATAGTGTCTACTAATGCAAATTTTTTAAAATTTCCGTTATAAGTCAAAATAGCTTTTGAACTTTCTGAAAATGTTTGACTTATTCTTGCAAGAAGAAAGAAATTAAGTGCAAAACTCATAGAGTAATTACCAAAAAATGTATTAATCTGAGATCCAAAAATTATTAAACATAAAAAATAACAAATTATCCCAATTAATAAATCAAAGAACAAAGATCGTGTGTACATTTTTTCGCCATATTTTTGGATCATCAGTAAAGTTACATCACTATTTCTGGCATGAAGACTTCTGAATATAATCGCAACTAAAGCTAAAACTAATACGGCTTGACCATATTTTATTGTTCCGAGTCCCTTAGTTACAATGCTAACTTGAGCAAAAAGAAGAATCACAATAATTATTTGGGAAGAAGCTAGTTCTTTAATATCGTTAATTAGATTTTTTATATATTGAAAATTCATTTATTAAGTGGAGCTGAGGGGATTTGAACCCCTGACCCCCTGCATGCCATGCAGGTGCTCTGCCAGCTGAGCTACAGCCCCTAATTTTTTTTTAGCCGAATTGATAAAGAGTCTCACTATCAAAATATATATCTTCAATATTGTAATACTCTCGAGATTCTTCAGTAAATATTTGAATTAATATGCCTTTTAAACTAATTAAGAGCCAATTTGAATTTTCCCCTTCATAAATAAACTCATTTATTTTTAAATCTTTTTTTATTTTTTTTATTACTGAATTCATTTGAATCATTGAATTTGAGGAACATATAATTACGTTATCATGAAAATGATCAGATTGAAGTTGTAATACTTTTAAATTTGTTAATTTTTGAGTTAGCAACAAATCAACTATAGAATCAATTAAAAAATTTTGCTCTTCTGATAACGTAAAAATTTGTGTCACTTATAAATATATTACCATGTATTTCAAAACCCACTATTCTTAAAGTGAGGACATTTTGAAAAAAATTATCATCATTGGAGCTGGTGAAGTAGGTAACTTCTTAGCAAGTAAATTATCAAGTGAACAACATGACGTTACTGTCGTAGAGCAAAACCCAACAAGAGTAGAAGAGCTAAATTCGACACTTGATGCTCTTGTAATTAAAGGCAATGGTGGCAGTCCTTCTTCATTATTTCAAGCAGGCTCAGAAGAAGCTGATTTAATTATAGCTGTTACAGACGATGAAAATGTAAACATGCTGTCATGCTATTTGGCTAAGAATATGGGAACAAAAAAATCTTTTGCAAGAGTTCAAGATAGTTCATTGAAAAATGAAATTGAAGATTTAAATATAGATAAAATTATTGATCCATCTGAGAGTGCTTGTGATGAAATTGAAAAACTTTTATCAAGAGCTGGAATTTATGACATTCATGAATTTAACAATGGAAAGCTTCTGTCTGTAGGTGGTGTTATAACTGAAAACTCTCCTCTTGTTGACAACCAACTTTCTAATATACATGAATTTGGAGGCAAAGATAATTGGCTTGTTACTGGATTTATGCGGGATGGAACTTCTTACATTGCAAATGGAGATACAAAACTTCAAGTTGATGACCATATTAAAATTATTGTAAAAAGTGGTGATATACAAACAGCTACATCCTTAATTGGCATCGAAACAAAAGATGAGATTAAAAAAGTAATAATTGTTGGTGCATCAAGATCTTCAGAGTTGTTGGCTGATAGGCTTTATAAAAATTATGAAGTAGTTGTTATTGATGACAATAAAAAAGATTGTAATAGAATTGCTGAAAACAATTCACATGTAATCGTAGTACATAACGACCCAAAAGATCCATCAAACTTGCAAAGTATTGGTGTGGATAAAAATTCTGCCCTTGTTGCTCTAAGTAAAGACGATTCAAAAAATATTGTATGTTCATTAGTTGCAAATGCTTTAGGTGCACCTGAAATTATTACCAGAGTAAACAAAATTGATTATCTTGAGCTACTTAAAGAATCTTCTATTCAGGCAACAATATCTACAAGAATAACTGCTGCAAATGCAATTTTACAAGATGTTCGATCAGATCAAGTTACATCTGCACTAACTTTTGAAGATACAGAAGTAGAAGCTTTAGAAATAGTTCTTTCAAAGGAATGCCCAGTATTAGATAAATCTCTCATTGAATTAGATTTACCTGAAGATTGCTTAATTGCTGGTGTGACTAGAAGAGATAACACTTATATTCCTTCTGGCACTTGGAAGTTTGCAGAAAAAGACAAGCTTGTGGTATTTACACTTCCAGAGTCTATAGAAAAAATTGAAGAAACTTTTTGTTAAAACTAAATGATTAAAGTTGTAGTTTTCATCAGTGGAGGAATTCTTCCAGTCCTAGCTTTAGCAACTATTCCAACAATATTTTATGCATTTATGGAAAGTAATATGGAGTACGCTATCTCTCTAATTGTGTTAGCTTTACTTACAATTTCAATATCTTACTTAATTAGAAAATTTGTTTTACCTACTAGGCAACTTACTACAATTCAAGGATTTGGGGCTGTTGGTTTATCCTGGATTTTTATTTCTTTATTTGGAACAATTCCTTATGTTCTTTCTGGAATAGATTTAGGTTACACAAATATTTTTTTTGAAACAGTTTCAGGTTTAACTACGACTGGAAGTTCAATTTTAACTGATATTGAGGCTGTTGATAAATCACTACTGATATGGAGATCAACAACTCAATGGTTAGGAGGAATGGGAGTAATTGTTTTAACAATTACCATACTCCCTTTACTAGGTTCAGGTGGTATTAATCTATTTAAAGCAGAATCACCCGGACCGTCTGCAGATAGGTTAACTCCTAAATTTAAAGATACTGCAAAACTTTTATGGATTGTTTATATTTCATTGACAATTCTTGAGACAATTCTTTTATATTATTCAGGTCTAAATATTTTTGATGCTTTTAACCATTCGCTTACTACATTATCAACGGGTGGTTTTAGTACTTTTAATACCTCCGTTAGTGAATTTTCCACTCTTTCGAAATTTATAATAAATATTTTTATGTATTTAGCAGGTACTTCATTCATATTGTTATTAAAAACAATAAGGTCTAGATCTTTAGGTGAGTTTTTTAAAAGTACTGAATTTTTATTTTATTCATTTATGGTAATTTCAACAGCTATTATTTTCCTATTTAAAACAATTACGCTAGATGAAAATATTTTTGAAAGTATTAATAATGCTTTTTTTACATCTTTAACTTTAATTACTACAACTGGATTTACTAATTTAAATTATGAAAATTGGAATATTAATTATAATACCTTTATTTTAGGACTTATGTTTCTAGGTGGTATGGCTGGCTCCACAGCTGGTGGTTTAAAAACTGTCAGGGTTATTGCACTTTTAAAATCAGTACGAAATGAAATAAGAAAAATATTTTATCCAAATGCAATATTTAAAATTAGAATGTCAAAATCTATTTTGCCTGAAAAAATGATTGAGTCAGTACAAACATTTTTCATATTGTATGTGGCAATTTTTGTATTAGGAACATTTGCAATAAGTATTTCTTCTAATTATCACGGTACTCCTTTATCTTTTGAAGCAACCATGAGTGCTGTTGCTTCGGCAATAAACAATATTGGTCCTGGCCTTGGAGAAATAGGTCCAGTCAAAAACTATTTTTTTATTGACAGTTTAACTAAAATCTTACTGAGTATTCTTATGATTATAGGTAGGTTAGAAATATTTCCTATTGCAATTCTGCTATATAGGAAAACTTGGAAATCATAAAGAATAAAGTGAGTGTTCTTTAATAAATTCAATTAATTCATGGGGTAAATAACTATCTAAATTTTCTTTGGTATTCATTATATTTCTCACGTTAGTTGAACTAATATCCAAATAGCTTCCTTCAATAATCTGATATTTAAACGGAAATATATTTTTAAGGTTTTCGTTTGGAACGCCTTCTCGGGGAGCAATTAAAAAATTAGTGTACTTATCTAATTCTTGGTAAGATTTCCATGTAGTTATGCCATAAGCAGCATCGCCTCCAAGAATAAAATAAGTATCTGACTTGTTTAAATTTAGCTTTTTTAAAGTTTCAACAGTATATGAAGGTTCGTGTAAATTGTTTTCAATATCACTAATTTCAAAATTATTATTGTCTTTTATTAAAATTTCTGTCATTTCATACCTTAAGGTATATTTTGTAGTTTCAGTTTTTTGCCACGAAACTCCAGTTGGAATAAATAGGATTTTTGTAAGATTGAATTGTTCTAGCGCTCTATTTGCAATTTCTTTATGCGCAATATGAGGGGGGTCAAAAGTACCGCCAAGAATTCCTATTTTCATCATTTAATTACCTTTTTAAAATTGATACTATTGATAAAACTCTTTAATTGTTCGAAATTCCTAACTTCAGAATGTTTCTTAGAAATTGATTGATAATGATGAAATTGACTATCGCCTGTGTTCCAGTATTGGCTTCTCTCTGGATTCATCCAGTAAACGTTCTGAAACTTTTTTGATAATTTATCAATTGTTTCTGTATTAATAGGTCTGTAATTATTTCTAGCATCACCTATTACAATAAGCGTATTAAAACTAGAATTACTAATTATTTTTTCATTTAATAAGTCTTTAAACGACTTGTCGTAATCTGAATGACCATCAACATGAACATAGTTATTCCAATTAGTAAGAATTTTATTTATATTATTAAATTTTAAATTTTTTAATTCTTTTGTAATCTCTGTGATTCCATCAATAAAAACGAACGCGTGTACAGATCTAAACCGTTGAACTACTCCAAAAAGCAAAGTAAGTCCAAACAAAGAATAAAGAGCCATTGAACCACTAATGTCACATAAAAGAATCAATCTAGGTTTCTTTTTTATCTTAGGTTTTAAAACAATATCATAAAGACTTCCTCCATTTTTTAGAGATTTACGAATAGTTTTTCTAAATAATAACTTACCTTTAGAAGCAGATTTTGTATATTTTACAAACTTGTTTGCCAAGATTAGTCCAAGGTTTCTAGTTTCCTTAAGTAGCTTTCTTCTTTCTTCAGCATTTGTAAATAAAAAATCTTTTTCCTCAAGGTTTTCTTTTGGATTTAGCTCTGATGGTATATAAGCTTCTTTAAATTGATTTCTTAGTTCTGTAACTCTTTCAAGTATTGATTGATTTAATTGGATAATAAAGTAATTTTTATTTTCTTGATTGATAATTTCATCTAAATCATTATCAAAATCAATATCAAAAAAACTAACTGAATCAAGAAAAGCAAAAGAGTTCTGTAGCTGATTTAGCCAATAATTGTTAGACACTGGTCTACTAAAATCTATTTCACCAAATTCTTTGATAATGTCATCAGCAAGTTTTTGAAATCTTGAAAGTGAGTTGTCATTAAAAAATTCTTCAACTTTCTCATCTTTATAATCTAACAAGAAACTAGTTTGATCTTTATTGCCAACTACTAAGAAATTAAAGTACTGCTGAATAAGTTCTTTCAATTTTTCTTTTTCTTCTCTATTGGAAGGAAGTAATGAATAAATAAAACTTACATCTCTTTCAAAATTATCATGTTGGGATTTTTGCAAAAATTTAATTAAATTACTTACTCTTTCAGATGGAAACTTTAATGAATTCTCTGAACAATAATGAGAAAAATTAATTAACTCATTGGTTCTTATTTGCATTATCTTCTTTAATTTTATCTAGATAAATTTTTTGGTCTTCAATATCTTTTATAAGAATTCCGATATTTGAATCTAAAGATTCCTCATCATTTAAATGATTGTATTTTACCCATTCAACTGATTCGATTAAAGAAGGTGGCTTATTTAGACCAAGCGATCTTACAAAATTGCTAAATATAGAAAACTTTTTTGCTTTTTCTTCATCTATATTTTCTACGTTGTTAAGAATTACTTTTGTTTCTATATCAACTGATGGGTAGTCTAGGTAAAAATACAAACATCTTCTTCTTAATGCTTCAGAAAGCTCTCTTGTAGCATTAGATGTTAAAACAGTAAGATTATCATTTTTTGAAGTGATAGTTCCTAGCTCCGGAATACTTACTTGGTTTTCAGCTAAAACTTCTAATAACAAAGCCTCAAACTCTTCATCTGATCTATCAATTTCATCTACAAGAAAAATAGATTTTTCATCAGACCTTAGAGATTGTAGAATTGGTCTCTCAATCAAAAATTCTTCAGTAAATAAATTTTTGGAATCCTGTTCAGTTTGTATTGATAAAAGCTGCTTTTTGTAATTCCACTCATAAAGAGCCTTGTCTTCATCTATACCTTCATGACATTGAAGTCGGATTAATTGAGTTTTAAATATCTTTGAGAGAGTTTTTGCAAGATAAGTTTTTCCGGTACCAGCAGGACCCTCTATCAAAATGGGTTTATTTAAATACAATGAAGCATTGACAATGTCTACTAATTCTTGGTCTGCAAAATAACCGTTGTCTTCGAAATCTTTTACTGTTAAATTGTTTATCATCCTCTCACTGTACCCTCACCTGTAACTACATATCTTTCATTTGTTAATGCCTCTAACCCCATTGGGCCTCGAACGTGTAATTTTTGAGTACTAATTCCAATTTCAGAACCAAAACCAAACATTTCACCGTCAGTAAATCTTGTAGATGAATTAATAAATATAACTGAAGAATCTATAGATTTAGCAAAAGTGTCTGCAACTTCCTTTGATTCAGTCAAAATTGCTTCTGTATGTCCAGATGAGTAGACTTTAATATGCTCAATTGCCTGGTCAACACTGTCGACGACTTTTATTGCTAGTTTCAAATCTAAAAATTCAGTCTCATAATGTGATTCGTTAGCAAGATTTAAATTTGGAAAGTCTTCTTTTATTGTTTCGTCTACAAATAGTTCAACTTCATTTTCTAATAATTTTTCAATTATCAAACTACCCATATCTTGGTAAATCTGACTATTAATTAGCAAGGTTTCAAGAGCGTTACATACTCCCGGTCTCTGCACTTTAGAATTAATAACTATATCAATAATATGTTCTTTTTTTGCATCCTGATGTATATATAAATGTACATTTCCATCTCCATCTAGGATAAATGGAACCTTGGAGTTGTCTACTAGTGTTTGTATTAGCCCCTTTCCCCCTCTTGGAACAATGAGATCAACAAACTCTGTGAGATTCATAAATTCAATAGTGTCTTGACGATCTTTACTTTCTATTATCTGAAAAATATTCTTATTACAATTATTTAAAGATAGTGAATTTTGAAGAACTTCAAGAATGGCAATATTTGAGTCAAGACAATAGCTGGATCCTCTTAAAATTACAGCATTACCAGATTTTAAACAAAGACCTGAGACGTCACTTGTGACATTAGGTCTTGCTTCATAAATAACTCCTATTACTCCAAAAGGTGAACGAATTTTTTTAATATGTAATCCTTCATCAGTTTTCCAGCTGTCAGTAATATTGCCAACCGGATCTTCTAGGGGAATTATCTTGAGCAAACCATTAGCCATACCATTTATACGTTCTTCACTTAAAGATAATCGGTCAATTAAGGCAGGTGTTAAATCAAGATCCTTGGAATTTTTCAAATCTATTTTGTTAGCATCTAAAATTTTTTTTGAGTTTTTAAGCAATTCATCAGCCATAGTCTGTAAAATTTGATTTTTTTTATCAGTGCTTAAAACTGCAATTTCTGCAGCAGCATCTTTTGCTTGTGTTCCTATTTGCTTAAGCATATTAAAAGATTAATTAAGAATTTCTATTAGTAAAATTATTTATAGAATAATTAAATCGTCTTTATGAATTAACACACTACTTTCACCGACTGCAGGACTGTCAATTTTTGCAATACCCTTAGCGACAATTTTTTTATTAAAAACAATTGATAGTCCATCTCCAATTTTGAAAGAATTATCAAATCTAACAACTCCTTTTGATAAAAGTGAAGCATTCTTTAAAAGTGCACTAGCTGCACCTTCATCAATATATACATTTGATACTGGAGCCATCCCATATGCAATCCAAAGCTTCCTAAGCCTAATTTTTTTATCTGAGGCAGTAATATAGGTTCCAACCTTTTCATTTAAAATTGCTTTTGATAGATTAGATTTTGACCAGGAGATTATATGTGTTGGTATACCTGAAAAACCAGAAATTTGAGATGCCATAATTTTTGTTGAAAATCCTCCCATGCCTTCTCCAGCCTTTGAAAGAGGTATTAATTCATTAAGTTGATTGGAATCATATTCAATGTAATCTATTTTTTTTGCATATTTATTTTTATCAGGATTGAAATTGTACAACCCCTCTTTATTAGTAATGATTATAAGTTTTTCTGCATTAACAATAATGGAGACTATTGCAGACAACCTATCATTATCACCAAATTTTAACTCTTCAGTCGCTACAACGTCATTTTCGTTAATTACTGGAATAATTCCTTGCGATAACAATTCATTTAATGCTTGTGTGGTATTAACGAATTGCTCTCTATCATCAATCAAATTTTTGGTAATTAATACTTGTGCAATATTCATTTTTTTATCTTTAAAAATTTTTTCATACTGGTTAATCAATTCAATTTGACCAACTGCTGATGCCACCTGAAGTCTTTTTAAAGATTTAGGTCTACTATTATAATTTAATTTTGTTGCCCCAAGACCAACAGCGCCAGAGGTAACAATTACAAAATTAAATTGATTTTTGTTTTCGATTATTAACTCGGCCAAGCTTTTCAATAAAGTTAAATCAACTTTATCATTCTTAATAATTGAAGTAGTTCCAATTTTTATTACTATGTTTTTTTTATTGTTTGTATTCAAATTCTAAATTTCCTAACACAATTGTATCACCATCAATTGCACCCATTTCATTAATTTCTCTTGAGAGAACAGATTTTTCGAATCTAATAAATATCTCATCTAGAACACTATCTTTGTTTCCAGAAATATTGATCATATTCGCGACTAATTCACCAGAACAAATGAACTGATTTTCTATTTTTTCTATAAAGTAATCTTCTTGCTTTAAAACAATTTTATGAAACTCAGAATAAATAATTGGTAAGTTGTCTTGAAATACATCCTGTATTTTGCTGACCAATTTATCAATTCCATTTTCATTTAAACAGGATATATTAAGATATTCCTCATTAGGTGTAGTGAGTTTATCTGACTTATTTATAACTATAAGTTTTTTAATTGAATGATAATTTTCATCAAATTTAAAAAGTTCATCTTCAAGCATTGAAATTTGCGAACTTATATTAAATTTTTCATTTATTGGGTCGATTAAATAAATAATAAATTTAGTATTTCTCAAATGTTTTAGTACTCTTCTCCCCATTCCAACCCCTTCCGAAGCACCCTCTAATAATCCAGGCAGATCACATATAGTTATCAATGATTCAGAATTATTTAAAACACCAATATTTGGACTAGTGGTTGTAAATTCATAATCACCAATTTTTGCTTTAGAGTTTGTCAATTTTTGAATTAATGTACTCTTGCCTGCGTTAGGAAGTCCAACAATTGAAATGTCTGAATAAAGACTATAACTTAGTTTGACATCAAGTGATTTTCTTTTTATTCCTTGTTCGCAGATTTGTGGATTAGGATTTCGTTTTGAGATCAATTCATAATTACCTCTACCACCTTTTGAACCTTTAATTAATTCATAAGAAGAGTTATTGTCATGAAGGTCAGCATACATTTCATCGTCAATAAATACTTGTGTTCCTTTGGGTACTTCTATAATTAGATTCGCACCTGAGGTTCCGTTTTGAAAATTTTTGTTACCTGGTCCACCATTTTCAGCTTTAAGGGAACTATTGGACATTATGTGAGATAAGTCAGGTAATTCTTTATTAACCTGCAATATGACACTACCACCATCTCCACCTGAACCACCAGATGGTTTAGTTTTAGAGTTTAGATTATTGAAGCTAACAGAGCCTGGTCCTCCAGCTCCAGATGATACTGAAAGCTTGATTTCATCAACGAACATTGGCTCATTTTGGAATTACATTAACTAATTTTCTACCATTTCTTGTAGAAAATTTTACAACACCGTCTGTTTTTGCAAAGAGAGTATCGTCTCCACCTTTTGATACGTTTTCTCCTGGATGAATTTTTGTGCCTCTTTGTCGAACTACAATCGACCCAGCAGATATATTTTCACCGTCATAAACTTTAGTACCAAGACGTTTGGACTCTGAATCTCTACCATTCCTGGTTGATCCACCAGCTTTTGTTTTAGACATTATTCCTCCTCAGCGCTTTCAAGTCCTTGAATGCTCTTAACTTGAACAATTTTTGAGTTTTCTCTATATCCAACTCTTCTTCTATTTCCAGTTTTGTTTTTATATTGAAAAATGTTAATCTTTTTGGACTTTGAAGCAGAGAGATGCTCTAGCTCAACTTTATAGTTTTTTAGTTCTTTATCATCTACAACTATTTGACCTTTTCTAGGACTAACTAATACGGGAACAACAGTTTTTTCTTCAAAAGATGATGAAACTGAAAGCTCATCCCCAATACTTACTCTTTCTTGAGATGATCCAACTTTAATTACAGCATATTTACTCATAACTCAATCACTCTACTACAGCCTCGGACTCAATCAAGCCTTCTTCTATACTTTTGTTTGAAAAAATATCATTAATTATAAGACCCCTGCCATTGCATTTTTCACATTCTTCTGAAAAACTCTCAACGAGTCCTGCTGCCACATTCTTTCTAGTCATTTCTACTAATCCAAGTCTGGATATTTCAAATACCTGTGTTCTAGTCTTGTCTTTAGCTAATTCCTGCTTAAATCTATTTAAAAGACTTTGTTGCTTTTTGGTTGACTCCATATCTATAAAATCTATAACTATAATTCCACCAATATCTCGAAGTCTTAACTGTCTTGCAATTTCTTCTGCAGCTTCTAAGTTATTTTCATACACAGTTTCCTCAAGACTGTTTTTTCCAACAAATTTTCCAGTATTTACATCAATAACAGTTAGTGCTTCTGTTCTGTCAATAATAAGATGTCCACCAGATGGCAGCCAAACTTTCCTATCTAACGCCTTTTTTATTTGGTCTTCAATGTGATACCTTTCAAATAACATAAGTTCATCCTGATAAAAGTCGACAATATCGCTTATTTCTGGAGAAGTATCAGAAACATAATTTTTGACTTCATCAAATTGATCTTTTCTATCAATTAAAAGCTTTTTAAAGGTTGAGTTTAGGTGTTCTCTTATTACTTTTATAGAAACATCTGGTTCTTGATGAATTAATTTTGGAGCATCACCACTTTTGTAATTACTAACAATATCCCATTCTTCTACAAGTTTTTCTATGTCTACTTGTAATGCTTTTTCACTCACTCCCTCAGCAGCAGTTCTAACAATAACACCAAAATTTTCAGGTTTAAGTTTACGAATAATTCTGTCTAGCCTACTTCTCTCATTATCAGATAACCTTCTAGAGATACCCTTTGTTCTAGAGTTTGGAATTAATACTAAATATCTTCCTGGAAGTGATATTTGTCCAGTTAACCTTGCCCCCTTTTCCCCCATAGCATCTTTAACTACTTGAACTAAAATTTCTTGATCGGGTTTTAATAAATTTTCAATTTTTGAATTTTTATGAGAACCTTCTATATCAGCAACGTACAACACTCCATTTTTTTCATCACCAAAAGAAACAAATGCTGCTTCCATTCCAGGTAAAACATTTTTTACTTTTCCAAGGTAAATGTTTCCGACTTTAGACTTAGCATTATTTTCTGATGTGTAGTACTGAACTAGGGTTGGCCCTTCAAGAATAGCGACCTTTGAGACACCATCTTTTGAGCTAATAAGCATCTGCTTTTTTTCTACTTCTGGAACTGGTAATGGTTGCTCTCTGAACCAAGTTGGATTCTTATCTTTAAAATCTTTACTTTTTTGTGACCCTGAGCGAGTGGTCCCAGATTTAATTTTTACTTTTTGGCCATTAAACCATTTAGTTTTTGTATTGTCCAAGTTGTCGCTTTTGCGAACAATCTTTGACCTTTTGAATATACCAAACATTAAAACCTCCGAGATGACGAATATATAAATTTAACATAAGTTAAGAATAGTAGATTTAAAAATTAAACAACTATGTTGTTTTCTATGAAAACTCTATTGATTAATCCAAATATTATTGCGGTTGAAAATATTGATGATCCTCCAAGACTTAGAAGTGGGAAGGAAATTCCAGTCAAAGGAATAAAGCCAAGAATAGTTAATAAATTTATAAATATTTGCACACCTAGGAGAATTAATAATCCTGAGAGTAGATATTTTTCAAACTCAATTTGAGTAAGATTAATTATTCTATTTACCCTGAAGAAAAAAAGAATCCATAAAGATAAAAGCAATAAACCTCCAAGAAAACCAAAGTTTCTTGAATAAAGGGAAAAAATAAAGTCTGTGGTTTGCACGGGTACAAAAACTTCTGTTATTTGTAAATTTGTAAAATAAGTTCCAAACAAACCTCCTGAAGAGATTGAAAGTCTACTTTGCTTTTGCGAAAAGTCTTCACCAGTAAAGAAATCTGTAATTCTTGATATTTGATAATCACCTATAAAGTTCATTTCTAAAAGAGTGAAAAATAAAATAAAAAGTGTTAACAACCCTAGAACAGCGCTCCTAAGTTTAACATCAGACATAAAAAACATTAAAAAAGTGACTATTAAAAGCAACATGGTTGTTCCTAAATCAGGTTGTATAAAAATTAAAAGTAGATTTATAAGAACCCCTATTAGAGCAATTAACTTAAAAGACTTTTGGCTAAGTATTTTTGCTAAGAACAAAACTAAAATAATTTTGCTGAACTCTGATGGCTGAATAAAAATTGGTAATCCAATTGGTTCTAAATCATACCATCGTCTTACACCAAGTATTGGTGTTGTAAAAAGTAAGCCTAATAAAACAGAAATAGAAAGTATAAATAAAGAATTTATTAAATTATATAAGTTTTCAATTGAAAGATATGTCGTTAAGAAAAATACAATTAACCCTATTAAAGAAAATACTATTTGTCTTGATAAAATATTGGTGGTTTCAAACTCAATTGACTCAATTGAGCTGAATAATGTAAACCATGAAATGATACTAAACAACATAAACTGAAGCAGAATGTATAAATTAGTTCCTTCTGGTCCTAATATTGTAATTTTTCGATTTATCATTCTGTAATTTCTCCAAATTCCACCGGAGTTAGTTCGTATTCACGTAAATGCTGAATAATTCTTCTAGAAACTGGTGCAGCAACTGCACTTCCAGATCCGCCCTCGTCAACAACTGTAACAATAATATATTTTGGATTACTTATAGAATCAACTCCAACAAACCAAGAAGTGTTATTTTTGTCACCAGCATTTTGTGCTGTTCCTGTTTTTCCACCAATATCATTTACCTTGTTTCCCAATATACTGAATGAAACATAAGCTGTACCACCTTTATTAGTAACAGTGTTTAAGTCTTTTAAAAGAAATGAAATAAATTCATCACTAACATTTATTTTGTTATTTGTTATCTTTTCTGCATTTATATTTATTGTTGGTGATAGGTTTTCTCCAGTTAATAAAGTTCTATATGCATTTGCAACCTGAAGAGGAGTTGTCGTTATGGCTCCCTGGCCTATGATTAAGTTCATCAAATCTCCACCTAACCATCCTTCTTCTCTTACAAGACCCGGTCTAGATATCTTCCATTCTTCAAAAAGGTCTCTGTCAGGAATGATTCCAACCTTTTCAAATGGTAAGTCAACATTTGTTTTCTCACTAAAGCCCAGTTCTTTAGAATACTCCTGAAGAATGGACTCTCCTTCTGTATTACCAAAATTTCGCCATATATTTAAAGCTATGTCCCAAAAGTACACATTACATGACTGTTTAATTGCATTGGTAAGATCTACTTTTCCATGGCCCTCAAGTTTCCAGTCGTTATAAACTTGCTTAGATCCATCATCAAATCCAAATGAAAGACTTCCCTCACAATCAACTTTTGAATCTTTGTTATTTAAGCCCTCAGGAAAAATATTTTCACTTAGTGCTAACCAGTACGCAACAACTTTAAATACTGAACCTGGAGGATAAAGACCTTGGATTGCAAAATTATTAAAAGCTTGATCTCTATCGAGCTGTTTGTATTCAAAGTCACTTATGCCAGATACAAACTTGTTGGGATTGAAATCAGGTAAAGAAACCATGGAAATAATATTTCCATTTTCAATATCTAAAACCACAGATGCGCCTCTTTTAATTTCATTTGTTGACTCAAAACTCTTATTTGCTAAATCTATACCCTGTTGCAATGATTCTTTTGTAACTAACTGAGTTGAAGAATCAATTGATAAAAATAAATCTCTGCCTGGCGTTGGTTGTTTTGAGTTTATAATCTCAGAACCTAAAAAAGTTAATTCACCAGGAATTCCAGATAAATAGTCTTCGTAATATCTTTCTAATCCATTTTTGCCAACCTGATTATTTCCTAATGCATTTTGAAAATTTTTAAACTCATCTTGATTTGGTATCCCTAAATATCCGATTGTGTGTGCAAAAAGTTCATTATGAACATAGTTTCTTATTGGCAAATCAATAATTAAAAAAGCATCAAAATTAGTTAATAGATTATTTCTAACCTCATATTCAATAGAAGAGAGATTTATAACTAATTGTAAAATATCTCTACTTTCAAATATTTCATTAATTTCTTTAGTTGTTAAATTTGGAAAATTATATTGAATAATTTGTCTGTAGTCAGAGGAGTTTTCATTGGAAATTTTTCTCATGTTTATAAATAGATGGGGTTCTAATATAGTCTCAGCTATTTTTTCTCCATTTGCATCAAATATTTCACCTCTTGGTGCTGTTATATAAAATTTGTCTAAATTTTGTTGGTCAATAATTTCAGACGTTGACTGGAATTCAGTTGTTTGAAGTTGAAAAATATCAAACAAAATAAAAGCTAATAAAATAATAAAGGAAATAAACGTAAATTTAAGTCTTTTTTGGCTAAACATTATTTATTAGAGTTCTGTTTAAGAAGAAATAAATTAATGAATTTACAATAATAGAATTGAGATAACCTGTTAACCAATAATCCAAATCAAACTCTAAGATAATGGGAATTTTATAGATCAATAAACATAATGAAATAGTGGATATGTATATGACATTTGATCTGGTGTATCTGGATATTACAAAATTAGATAAAACAACCACAGCTAAGAATATTGATGTGTATAGTCCTAAATAGTAAGTACTGAAGAAAGAGTCATACAAGATTCCTGCTAAGAAAATTGGTATAACTAAATTTTGGTTAAATAATTCTATGCCTATATACAAAAGTGAAATTAAGAATATATAAACTCCAAAATCTAAGGAAATAAATGTGTTTAGATAATTCTCAATTAAGCAAAGCAAAAATAGAAAAGTAGATATCGAAATTACTTTTATTACTTTCATTTATTTTTAGGAATGAATAATTTACTTTGGAAAGTTAGCATTTTCTTTATTGGCACTACCACTGTAAATTTGTTATTTAGTCTTGTTTGTTCATAGGGTTCTAAATCAAAGATTGGAAACTGGTCTATATGTCCAAATGTAATATCTGAATATACCATTCCAACTTTTGAATTCAGTGTTGCTTCTAATGAGCTAAATATTATCTCTTTACCATTTGAATTGATCTCAAAAATGTTGTTATTTTCATCAAGCGCTCTAAAGGTAAAATTTGTAGAATTGAATGATTCAAGTATTGAATAATCATTAAAAACTTCTCCTAAATAACCTACTACATATCCCATCTCATTTATCACTAAATCTCCGGGTTCAAAATTGTAATCCCTTCCTCCGGAAATTAGATACTCATCTGTCGAGTTTTTTAAAATTAAACTTGTTGCATAGTATGTTAATTCAAAGTCACTTATATTTTTTATGAGAATCTCGTAAGACTCAATATTATCTTGTAATTCCTGATTCTCTACATACAACACTCTCAAATTATAGAGCTCCTCTTTTAATCTTATATTTTCTGCAACTAAATCAGCTCTACTTGAAGATAAGCTAGAAAATTCATTTTGAAGTAATCTATCAGGTATTTGGAAATTGGATATCAAACTAACTTGTGCTGGAATAAAATTTGACAACGTTTTATTTGAAAAATAGTCGACTGCACTTAATAAACCTGAAAGAAAAATAAAAAGAAAATATACTACATATTTCCTTACGCCAACAATTTGAGAGCTTTGCATATTAATTAGGTTTTGGGGATAATTTCAAGACGCTTTTGTAGTCTTGAAATCTCTCTAAGCAAATACCAGAACCAATTACAACTGAACTCAATGGATCATCAGTATTATTAACTGGGATACCTAATTCTTCAGCTATTTTTTTATCCATTTTCTTTAATAAAGATCCTCCGCCTGTAAGCCATGCTCCATCCTTGTCAATATCTGAAACCAAGGCTGGTGGAGTTTGTGAAAGAGAAATTCTTATAGCTTCGATAATATCATTTACGACTGGTTGTAAAGCGTTCCTAACATCACTTGCTTCCAATAAGACTTGTTTAGGTATACCTCTTACAATATCTCTTCCAGTTACTGTTACTTGAGGCTCTTTATCGTATTGATAAGCTGAGCCAACTGCATGTTTAATATTTTCTGCAATACCAGTATCTACAAGTATTTGATGTTCTCTCCTTAACCATTCAATTAATATCTCTGTCATATCTTCACCACCAACCCTTACAGAGTTAGCATTGACTATATCCCCCATTGAAATAACTGCTATTTCAGTTGTGCCACCGCCAATGTCAACAATCATGTTTCCATAGGGCTCAAAAATATTTAAACCACTGCCTATTGCTGCAGCCATAGGTTCTTCTATTGTGAAAACTTCAGATGCACCTGTGGCATGAGCTGCCGTTTCAATTGATCTTTGTTCAACACTTGTAACACCATTTGGAACACATATCACAATTCTAGGCCTTGAATAAGCACGTCCTATTGCTCTTGATAGAAGAGTTTTAACAAGCTCCTCTGCCATTTCAATTTCAGATATCACACCATCCCTCAATGGCCTTACAAGTTCAATAGTATCTGGCACTCTTCCGATTAATTTTTTAGCCTCCCGACCAATGGTGATGATCGAATTATCGCTTTTGTTTACAGCAAGAAGTGTAGGCTCATCAACTACAACTCCAACCCCTTTTACATAAATGAGAGTGTTGGCAGTACCTAAGTCAATTGCAATATCATTGCCACCAAATAATGTTCTTCGTAAATTTAAGTCAACCATGTACTAATAGAATAATCTAATAGTTGCTGTTTTTAAATATTTATTTACTTTCCAAAAAATAACGAAAGTTCTCTCTCAGCACTTTCATCTGAATCTGATCCATGAACAACATTTTTATCTAATTCAGTTGCTAAATCACCCCTAATTGAGCCAGGTGTTGATTCACTAGGATTTGTAGCTCCCATAAGGTTTCTGATTTGCAGAACTACATTTTCACCCTCAACCTGCATAGCAACAACTGGACCGCTTGTTATGAATGACACTAAATCATTAAAAAATGGTTTATCTTTATGTTCCCCATAATGCTGCTCTGCTAATTCTTTAGAAATAGTCATCATTTTTATTTTTGTGATGGAAAATCCTTTGGCTTCAACTCTTGAAATAATTTCTCCAACTAAATTTCTTTGTACACCATCAGGTTTTATCATAAAAAATGTTTTCATGTAGTTATCCTTTTTTTATACTCTCCAATTAAATATAAACTACCTAGCAATATAGAAGGATTCTTATTTGATGAAAAAGTACTAAGTT
>Ga0222719_10000759_pt1 | contig 32165 bp, 17 predicted proteins | sample C33_34DmetaG_FD_165039 | JGI IMG/M metagenome (GOLD analysis project Ga0222719, IMG submission 165039) | Estuarine water microbial communities from San Francisco Bay, California, United States - C33_34D | ecosystem: Environmental > Aquatic > Marine > Unclassified | place: USA: California... | reverse complement strand
GGGGTTCGCGGCGTTTGGCGCGCTTTACGCTGGGAGCGAGTGCGTGGTGGAAAAAGTGAGAGCGAAGCACGACGTGACGAATAGCGCGTACGCTGGGTGTTTCACGGGTGGGGTGATGGCGCGTAGTGGTGGTCCGAGTGGGATGGCGTTCGGGTGCGCGAGCATGGCAGCGTTGAGCGTCGCGATGGATAAGTTTATGGACCATTAGCACGCTTAGAAAAAGTAGAGAAATTTGTCCGTTGTCGTGGAAAAATGTTTTATTACGGTGTGATTACAGTACAACCCGATGTCTTGGATCAAACGCGTTTCGCAGAAAAGAATTTTATAAGAGTACACACATTGCGTTGGTATTCGGATGCGCGCCCACGTGCCCGGTATGATACACTTTGATACAGTGCCGATGCGTCTTCGGCGTTGGGCGAACGTTCGCGCTCCGTTTTGCCACAAGGAATACTGGTACAGGGATGTCTTGAGCTGTGTTGCTGTTATTGGTTTCTCAATCCTCTTCATCGCCGTCGTGCAAGAGCATTAAAAGCACGGCTCCATCGTAATCGGTGAGTATCGTCGCCGAGTCCATCCTCGGAAAAACGCTGTTGGAACCGCTGCCGTTCGTGCGCTCGAGTTCGTACACTTGAGTGTCTTGCACGGGTGGGTAGTGGACTGTATTCTTGGGAAGCTTGGGACGCTTCGCAGCCGCCCCATTGCCAGTGTGATTATTCGTAGACGAGACCGATCGTCTTCTTCCAGTCGTCGGTAAGGTGATGACGTTGCCGTTCTCATCGCACACGATGCGCCCGGCTTTGAATCGAACCCCGCAGGCGTTGCACAACGTCTTCGCCCCCGTGGGACCGTTTCTCCACAGAGGCGTCTTTTGCGTCCGACAACACGCGCACGTCACCCCAGCTTCTGGTCTCGGTCTAACATCTACTTCTTCATCATCATCCCCCTCTTCAATTTTCGCCACGGAAGTCTCGGCAAAGGGCATCCTCACTTTCGGTTTATCCGTCGTGTGATCTGACTCGACGCTCGAGTCGCGTTCCCCTCTGGGTCGCGTCGGCTTGCGTTGCGCCGCCATCAACTGCGCGTACGGCGGCGGCTGCGCCGCGTCGTACGCCTGTGCAATTCGCGAATAAGGATTAAACATCTGCGTCGCGCGCGTAGAAAGTATCGTCCTCATCGTCAGTCTCAATTCCTCTAAACGTTTCGTATTTCGATGCGTGCGTCGTCGCTGACTGGGCACCTCGCCACGCACCTGACTCGCGAACGCGTAAGGTCTCGACGTTGCGAACATCACCACGCGCTGCGCCTCCGATTCAGCCGCCGAACCGCTCGTCTTCATCGTTTGCATCGCCTACGCTGTCACGCGCGAACACTTCTCGTCAGTCCCCGTCCGATCGCGTCGAGCCATTCGCTTTTAAATTCTCCCGCTAAAAGCGACGTTTCGCGGCGCTTTTCGATTGCATTCCGCGCCCAATCGAACGCTCGTTCGCGACCGGCGCTCGATTGAACGACCGGCGCTCTCGGTGACGAACGAGTGGACCGATAAAGAAAACTCACGCGCGGGTTATCTCTCGACCGAACGCGCGCGCACCGACGTACCTTTCGTTTCGTTTCGAAAATCACCCGGCGCGCCCCTTCTTCGCTGGCGGCTCGCGCGCTTTTAAATTTCACACGAAGTGAAAACGAAACGCGTGAATGCGTGGCGAGACGTCACCGAATCCCGTCGTCGAACGTCAGGCGTGAGCACACGCGCCGTTGTAAGCGCTTCCTCGCGCGTCTCTTCGTCGGATCGCCGGGCGGCGGCGACGTGTGACGCGTCGTGTGGGAAAGGAATGTAAAGTGAAATGCGATTCGAAACGCACCGCCGCACGTCAACCGCGCGTTGTCCAACAACGGAGCGATCTGTATAAAAACATGTTTTAAACCCATGTGATTTGTGTAATTGTGTATCACGCGTCAAACGACCCGCGCGTGGTGCCCAGCGCTCTTTTCGGATTGAGACGGGAGATCTATAGATTAAGAGTCATCACTCGCGAATCGAACAACGGGTCTTCTCCGTGTGACCGTTGACGAAAACTGCTGACGTCAGCACTCGTTTGTTTTTATTCGGTGCATATGTTTCAGGTTGATTTTAATATGTGATCAAGCGCATATTGTATTGTGCTAGATGATCAGTTAGAATTAGACCTAGAACGTCTGTGTTATCCGTATCGCAATCTGAGTGACAATGGGTTACATCATCTAGATTATGCGGTGGGGGCTTCAACGCAGCGTGAGGGGCTGGAACGATCGATCGAACGCGAACGACGTTTTTTGCGACGTCACACGGCCGCGTCGAGGGGTACGCGCGACGCGAGAGACCGAAGCGTTGTGCACGTAGACGCACTGTTTCGTCTGTAAACGCTGAAAAGGCGCGACAGATACGTACCGAGGAGAGAGGTCCGTTTGATAAACCCGATCGATCAAGTCAGTGGGAAAACTTATGATGTTGGCGATGAGGACGAAAACGTGTAAGGCGTCGGCTTTGCCGACGACGCGAAGAAATGTGCGCTCGAAAGTGTCGCTTTCAAAGATGGCGCGAGGACGGGGTGCGTCGGTGGCGGTGCGCGCTGTGATGGACGTGGACGAAGCATCGTTCGAGGCGGAGGTGTTGCGCTCGTCGAAGCCTGTGCTCGTGGATTTCTGGGCGTCCTGGTGCGGGCCGTGCAAGCTCATCAGTAAGATTGTGGAAAAGGCGGATAATGAGTTTGGTGATAACCTCAAGGTTGTTAAGATTGAATGCGATGGTAACCCGGCTCTCGTGGAGAAGTACTCGGTGTACGGCTTGCCGACGTTGATCATGTTCAAGGATGGGGAAGAAGTGAAGGGATCGAAGAATGAAGGGGCGATTTCGTACGACAAGTTGAAGACTTGGTTGAACGAGCACGCCGGATTGACGGTTGCGTGAATGCCACACGCGCGCACCGTTGCAGTAAATTCTAAACTTTAATATAATTTCACATCTCGCCGCTAATACATTTCGTCTCGTTCGCGCAACTCGGAGGCTCTGCATATCCGTTCTTCTCTTTCCTACGACACGCTCGGTTTCTCCGATGGGTGCCTACTACTTTTGACCTGAGGCAAGCTAGTCTAGTTTCGGGGGAACACAACCACGTGCCTGAACGGAACAGCTCTGTGTGCGGGAGCGTCTCCGTCGGCGTCTCCGTCATCCTCAAACTCCAAAACAAATTCGCTATATTCCGCATTCGGCAACCTTCGCGCGGGTTGTACCACCTTGGCCTTGTAGAACGTCGTCGTGTTCGGGTACACAGCCAGCACGCTAGTTCCCACGGGGAAGTTTTGGGAGTGTCTAACTGAAGCAGTCTTCGGAAGCGGAATGACGTACTTTTGCGGAAGACGGTACACGTGCTTCTCAGCCTCCTCGTCGGCGTCAACAATCTCGAACACGCCCTCCGACGGGGAGTACCGCGTGACTGTGGCGACGATCCACTCTTGGCCGCCCGTCCCTTGGTTCAAAACACCCACATTGGCGGCGACTAAATCGCCCACCTCCATTGAGCTAACTGGTTGACGAGGTTGCTGCGCAGCGAGCGCCTGCGCCTGCGCCAACCGCTGCTGCTGTTGATACACCTTTTGCGCCTTTTGCTGGTACACTTGCGCCGCGGCAGAGCCGTAACCGTCGTCGTCGAGCTCATCCTCCGGATTGATCCCCTGATCTTCCAACTCTTTGCGGAATAGCTTGAGCTCAGAGTCCAACGTTGCAGCGTTGCCTTTTATGAGCTCAAGCGCCATCTGCGCGATGCGAATCTTCTCGTTTGAAACGATGGTCATCACGGAGTGAATCTCTTCGATTTCCTTCTTCAATTCCTTCGCCGCTTCTAAATCCGCTTGCTTGACGCCGCGCGAGTTTTGACTCGGCAGCGCGACGCACGCGTCCACCTTCTCCTGAACGAGCGCCCGAAGCCGCGTGTTGCGCCTATCGAGCTCATTGATAGTCGTGAGCACGCGTTGGAGCTCTGCTGGAACCTCAGCGAGGTCTGTCAGCGCGAAAAACGCGAGCAACACCCGTCAGTCTCGTCGGTCAATGCGCGGGTAGATCTAAGTTTTCGAAACGCGAGACGAGTTGTTCGCGTCGACGAGCGACGTACTGTCGACGAATTTCTCCAGGTAGGTGACGCTTGCTCCCCCCTCCGCCATGGTGCGATCACCAACCGTTCAGTCCCGAGGTCGAGGGTTGACAACCGCCTGAAACTGCGGAACGCACCCGCGATGGCACGGGTGAATTCAACAACGCTACAACCCTTGTTGAATTCTTGTTGAATTCACTCGCGCAAGTCCTCATAACTCGACGCCGTCCTCTATGGCTGACGCCAAGGACATTTTAGGAATCCCCCGTGGGGGCGGAGCGTCCGGCGCGCGATCGAAAAAGTCGCGCGCGGCGGCGCCGAAGCCGCCGAAAGGAGTCAGTCGTGAGGTGTGGCAGATCACGCAAAACCAGAGTTCTCTTGTCGACGGTGATGCGCGCGCGCCGATCATGCCCACGGCGCTCGCGCTCGCTGGGTTGAAAGAAAAACGTAAGATCACGGCGAGGACGGTGACTTGGCAGTGGCAACCGTTTAGAAACAGCGCTAGAACGGATCAGCTCATGTTGAAGCACTGGGTGAAGAAGGCCATCGGTGGGGCGCAGCCGACGCTCATGGGAACGAACGGTGGGGATATCGGAGGAGACTACGCGTTTGCCAAGTACAATAAGAAGATACAGATGTACAAGTACACGAATGACGAGTACGAGCGGCTTTTGAAGCACCTTGACGAATCTTGGTCAAAGGAGGAGACGGACTACTTGTTTGAACAGCTCGAGCGTTTCGACTTAAGATTCATCATCGTGGTCGATCGGTGGAGCTTTGATAGCCCGTCGACGCGGTCGGTTGAAGATTTGAAGGTTCGATATTACGCCATCGCCAAGGTTTTGATCGAAGCGCGCGCGGAGACGCCGGAGGAGGCTGCGGCTAATCAAATTGTGAAGATGCCGTTCAACCCGCAACACGAGCTTGATCGCAAGGTGGCGTTGAACACTCTGTTGAACCGCACGAATGGGGAAATGAAGGAGGAGGCGGAGATCCTCGCCAAGGTGCGCGAGATCGAAAAGCGTAGAAAGGCTGAAAACCAAGCCTTGCTCGCCAAGGCTACGGCGGTGTTCTCGACGTCGCGAACGCACATGGTTCAAAATCCGCTCTCCATCGACACCGTCCGAGCCGACTTTGAAGCTTTGGGACCAGAACTACCGATGAGAGGTAACTCTGCGCTCAAGTCTGGCGTCTATTTGCGCGGTGCTCACTTCATCACTGTGGCGAACGATCAAGCGACGGCGGCGCAAGGAGGCGCGCGATTCGCAAAGCGCATCGACCAAGCGCTCGAGGACCTCGGTGTAAAGACGCCGGTGATGAACACGCATGCCGTGTGCTCGGGCTGGCTCAAACTGCGAGAAGAGACCATCGAACTCCTTCGCGTCCGTAAGAAGATCGTGACTGTGTACGAGCGACTCGTGGCGAAGGGTAAGACTCCGGGATACATTCCAGGTATGGCTGACGTTGAGGCGAAGAAGGCTGTTCCGGCGCCCGCTGTTGTCGCTCCTACGCCGACAGAAAAAGCCACTCCGGTCACAGAGATTAAAAAGGAGATCGAAGCGGCGCCAGCTCCGGCACCTTCGACGATGAAGCGCAAGGCGCACGAGCCCGCGCGCGCGGGTCGATCGACGCAGCGACACAAGCGGCGTTGAACGTAATTAGCAAATGTAACCTCTATAGCAAGCCGATGTCTAGAAATTCCTAACTGATCCCGACGCCTCTGAGAAACTTTGCAACCTGACCAGCCAAAGAGAGCGCGAGCAACCACCCGAAGAAGCCTTCGATACCAGTCGCCTCGGTGTGCGTCACCCCTCTGAGCGCGACTGAGGTTAACCACACCGGTGCGCTCACCTTTAACAGAGCTGGCGCCGCGGCTCCGAGCACGCCGACGAAATCGCCAGCGCCCAGACTTGTCATGAACACTTCCGCCTGAGACTCTGGAATTTTACTCGCCGGTTTCAGCAGCTGCTTCAAAACTTTAACAGGTTCGACGTCCCATCTCTCGATGTGCTTCACCACCGAGTTCGTCTCCTCGTCGATGACGTGTCGAGTCCCTCCGCTCGCCGCCAACGCCGGTCTCCACGGCAAATCGAGAATGCACGAAAACCTCCACTCCGTCGCCACACCTTCCTCCGTCTCCTCGAACGACGTAATCTTCAAATCCACGTCCCGCATCATCCCTCCGAGGTTCCCAACGTTTTGTTTAAACCGTTTGAGACCCTTAAACGACACGAACGGGTCGCTGAACTCGCACTCAGTCGCGTAGGCACGCATCGCGCCTTTGCCCGTGACAAAGTACTCCTGAGAGTAATCCTCACGAATGCTCGCAATCGCGGACGCCCTATCGACGACAACGACGCCTTTGGCCTCAGCGGTCTCGTCGTCGTCACCCGCATCCTTCCCGACGACTTTGCCGAGCGCTTCCGCGCCGTACCACACAGCTTTGAGCCCGACCGAAGCTTCCTCGTTCTCCTCGTTCCCCGCCCGGACGACGCCGACGCCGGCGCCAACCCGGCGTGGGTTGGGTGCAACGCGCGATGCGCGACAACGACGCGTCGCAATCGGTGCCTTCGTCGCCAAGACGACGAGCGCGGACATGTTGGATGTGATGTGGTGGCGCACGCGCGCGTTGTAAAGTGACGTCTCTCGTTATCCACTTTTCCGACACACGGCGTCGCGCGCGAACGACGCGAACGCATGGTCGCTCTCGGTGGGTTCGGGTCGCCGTTCGGGTCGTCGCCGTTCGGCGGCGGTGGTGGGTTTAGTCGTCGCCCGGGCGATGGCGCGTCTTCCGCAACCTCTGGGCGAAACGGCGCTCGGTGTGGGCGCGCGAACGGGTGGAAGGGTGTGGGCGGCGCGAACGGCGGCGATGGAGGTGGAAGTGGTGGTGGTAGCGTTAGCGCTAGAGAGACGTCGTTCGGTGTCGCGTGTAAACGTATCGGTGTGATCGGGTGCGCGGCGACGACGGCGACGTCGTCCTTCGTCGCGCTCTCGGGCGCTACGGTGGTCACCGGAAGGCGGTCAGGCGGCGTCGTTCGAGGACGGAAACAGCGGACACAGCGGGGTTTTTTGGAAGACCCCGATCGAGTTTGCGTGGACTCCATCATGGCTCTCACAATTGGGACGTTTGCGATGCAGTTGCTGACGAGACAAGCGCTCACGGGGCTCTGGGCCAAGGTGAACGACAACATCGCCGCGGGGCAAATTTATAGACTGGCAACTCCGATCCTCCTCCACGGTGGTTTGTCGCACCTATTCGTGAACATGTACTCATTGCACTCTGTTGGGCCTTTGGTGGAGGCAACGTTCGGTCGCGAACAGTTTTGCGCGCTGTACTTGCTCTCCGGCGTCGCCGGAAACGTGGCGAGTTACAAATTCTCCACCGCCGCCGCCGTGGGCGCGAGCGGATCCATTTTCGGCGTAGCCGGCGCGCTCGCCGTCTATCTCCACCGACACAAGAGATACCTCGGAGAACGCGCGGATTGGCAGCTTCAACAACTCGGCACGACGCTCGCGGTGAACCTCGGTTTCGGTCTCACCAGTCGCCGCATCGACAACTGGGGCCACATCGGCGGCTTACTCGGCGGCGCAGCCTATGCTTTTCTCTTCGGCCCCAACCTCGTTCCCGAGTACGACGACCCGAGATCTATACGGCGTCGTTTCGTCAATCGTCCTTTGCTTCCGAACGCCGTTCACGCGATCAAGGAGTGGTGGGACGACGACGAGCTTGATTAGTTACCGAACCCGACGCGTCGGCGTTTGGATAAAGCGCCAGACGCGTTTGGATTCGCCATCGTAGGACGTGTGACGACGATAAACACACCCGTGTATCATAATAACTCGCGCGCGCGTGTCTTCCCCGTTCCGCGTCGCCGTCGTTTTCTCGCTCGTTTCGATCCATCTCGCGTCGAAATCAATCGGAACAACAAAAACAAAACCTCTCTCTGGGTGCCTTCTTTAAACGGACGCGCTTAACGAACTCCTCCTCACAATCCAACGCGCGTGCGACGCGACCCGTCCATCGCGATGGCTCCTGACGATGAGAAGCGTCGCGTCGTCAAGCTCATAATCGATACCGACCCGGGCATCGATGATGCTTACGCCATCGCGCTCGCGATGCACACGATGCGAGACGAAGTCGAAGTCATCGGGGTGACGACAACCTTTGGAAATGTACGAAGAGACGACGCGACGAGGAACGCGAAGACGCTCGTGAACGCGTGCGCGACGACGACGACGATGAAGAAGAAGATACCCGTCGTCGATGGATCGCGGATCCCTCTGGTTCGGTTGGAGACGACAGACGTTGAAGGACGACGAGCGAGGGACGCGGCTGACTCGGACGTCTTTGTCGCCGATTTTGTACACGGGTCAGACGGATTTGGAAACGTGAGAGAAGAGTACGAGAGGGTATTTAGACGCGAGAAGAACGGGTGTGGTGATGGTGGGGAATCCTATGCGTACGATGAAGCATTGGAGGCGGCGGACTTTATCGCGGAGACGTGTGCGAAACACCCGGGGGAGGTGACGGTGCTGGCGTTGGCGTCGTTGACCAATGTGGCGTTGGCTTTTCGTCGACATCCAGAGTGTCTGCGAAACATGAGTGAGTTGGTCGTCCTCGGTGGGGCGTACGGTGTGAACGGAAACGTCAATCCGGCGGCGGAGGCAAACATACTGGGCGATCCTGAGGCGGCGGATGAGGTGTTTTGTTCTTTTGAGCGAACATACGTGGTGGGATTGGACGTGACGATGCGTCTGACGCTCAAGGGATCGGACATCGAGCAGCTCGCCAAGCCCTCTGGCGCTGACACCTCGGATCCGGTGGTTCAAGACGGCGTTCGCAAGTTTCTTCACGACGCGACGCAGTTTTACAAGGCGTACCACGCCGACGTTGCCGGATTTGACGGTATTTACATGCACGACCCGACGGCGCTTCTCCTCGTCTCTCCCGAGCTTCGTAAACTCTTCACCTTCAAGCGCGCCGCCGTTCGCGTCGTCACCCAGGGCATTACGCGCGGCCAAACCGTCATGGACACCCACGCCAAGTGGCCGTCTCCGAACGAGTGGAGCTCCGCGCCCAAATCCAACGTCGCCATGGACGTCGACGTCGACGCCGTTCTTCGCCAATTCTTTCTTCGTCTCGCCATTCGCCCATCCGAGCGCTAGCCATCCACCGGCATCACTACTCCTTCTCTCAGCATATTACCGTACCATTCATCGGCGTCCGCGATGATTTGTAACACAGACGTTTAGCGTCATTCTTTTCACACTCGAGTCTACCGACACACGAAGACCACGAACCGTCACACTCAACATGACCCACATCCCCATACTGGACATACATTTCACGCTGTGTACACACACACACACACGGACAAACCTCATTTTTCACAAGCACCGGACAACCGGACAACTGGACACACACGACACGAGAGGGGGGGGTGTAAATAAACATAATTATCTGTATTCGAGATGTTCCCCATTATAGTACATACCTAATGTCCGAGAATAACAAAAACACACACACACTACAGAACCAATGACGTCACCCGAACGCGCTCGTCGTCTCGACGACCGCACGTCGCTTTTGGTCTCGCGCCGAACGATTCGCCCGCTCGCGTCGTCCCTCCCTTCACTCGTCGACGCCAGCCGCGACGATGACGACGACGACGATGACGACGACGATGCGAGGGTTCTCGACCCGCCCGTGTGCCACCGCCGGTGCTCGCGCCGCGCGTCGCGTCGCGACGACGAAAACGAAGACGATGATGAGACGTCCCGCCGGCGCGCGCGTCCTGGTGGCGGCGCGAATCGGTGCCGGTGACGATTCGTACGGATACGCCGGTGGCGATGACGACGACGTCGAGGCGTTGATGGGAAAATTGGACGCGGCGTTCGATGTCGACGATGAGGATTACGACGAGGACGAGGATGGCGACGCGGCGACGCGGGACGGCGACGGGGTTGATTCGTACGGACGGGCGGACGAGGACGAAGTGGTGATAAAGGTGGACGCGGACGCTGAGGCGGCGGATGTCGGAAACTTTGGGTTGTCTGAGACCACGGTGGCGGCGTTACGTAAACGTGGTGTGGATACGCTGTTTCCGATTCAGCAGGCGGTGTTGAAACCGGCGTTGGATGGTGGTGACGTGGTCGGACGGGCGAGAACGGGGACGGGTAAGACGTTGGCGTTTTCGTTGCCGGTGATCGAAAGGTTGCTGACTGATGGAAGCGGTCGATCGAGAAACCCGCGATGCATCGTGCTTGCGCCGACGAGAGAGTTGGCAAAGCAGGTTGAGAATGAAATCTTTCTCACCGCGCCGTCTTTGAACACGCTGTGCGTGTACGGCGGGACGCCCATCGGCGCCCAGGAAGGGAAGCTTCGTCGAGGCGTCGACATCGTCGTCGGTACCCCGGGGCGCGTCATGGATCTCATGGAGCGTGGCAGCCTCTTCCTCGGTGATATCGAATTCGTCGTTCTCGACGAAGCGGATCAGATGCTCAACGTTGGGTTTGAGGAGGATGTCGAAACTATTCTTCAAGACTGCCCAGAGACGAGACAGACGTTTCTCTTCTCCGCCACCATGCCGAGCTGGGTCAAGCAAATTACGAAGAAGTTTTTGGCCCCGCAGCACACAGTGGTTGATCTCGTTGGCGATAACAAGCAACGCGTCGCGGACACGATTGATCTCATGTCTTGCGCTGTTTCGCACGCGAATCGCACGTCCATTGTCATGGATCTCGTCACCGTGTACGCAAAGGACAAAAAGGCGATTTGCTTTACGCAAACCAAACGCGCCGCTGACGAGCTCACAGCGGCTCTCGGTCGACGCGTCGCGTCCGAAGTCCTCCACGGTGACATCGCTCAAGCTCAGCGCGAGCGTACGCTTCAAAGATTCCGCGATAACCGCTTTACTGTGCTCATCGCCACGGACGTCGCGGCCAGAGGCTTGGACATTTCTGATGTCGATCTCGTGATTCACTACGAGCTTCCGAACGATGTCGAGTCTTTTGTGCATCGATGCGGTCGCACGGGTCGCGCAGGACAATCTGGCGCCGCCATTGCGATGCACACCGATCGCGAGGGCCACATTATTCGCCGCATTAAGAAGGAGACGGGATGTGAATTCCGCACCATCGGCATCCCGTCCTCAACCGAGGTTATGGATGCGTGCGCCGTGACCGCGTCCAACTTGCTCGCGAAGGTTGATGGTGAGCTTCTACCGTACTTTACCCCGGCTGCGTCCAAGTTGTTGCCGGACGGAAGCGACAATGAGGTGACCGAGTTGTTGGCAGCCGCGCTCGCAGCGCTCAGCGGACACACTGAAGCTCCACCGCCGCGCTCGCTTCTGACTGGCGCGCCGAACTCATGCACGTACATGGTCGTCGACCGTGAAGGAACGGAGCCCGCCATTCGAGCGGGAGACTTGCTTCGTGCTCTTACTGAGATCGATCGCAAGCTCGCGGATGGTTGCGGCAAAATACGTTTCCTTGATAACAAGAACGGACTCTGCTTCGACATTGATGCTGCCTACATGAAGGATCTCGAAACCGTCACCGACTTGAACGGTTTTGAGCTCGTCGTTTGTACACAACTTCCGGCTCTCATCCCGGAGCAAACCAGAGGTGCAGGAGGCTTCGGCGGCCGAGGCGGCCGAGGCGGCGGTCGAGGTGGCCGAGGCGGCCGAGGCGGCCGAGGTGGCAGATTTTCTGGCGGTCGAGGAGGGCGCGGTGGATTCAGAGGAGATCGTAATGGTGGATTCAGAGGAGGTAGAGATGGTGGATTCAGAGGCGACCGTAACGGTGGATTCAGAGGTGACAGTGACGGTGGATTCGGAGGCGGCAGAGGTTATCGCGACGGTCCAGGCAGAGACAGCCGCCCACGACGTGATTCTTACGGCGGCGATGGCTACGGCGGAGGAAGAGGCGGTGGCGGATACCGCGACCGCTCTCCGGCTCGCTCTGGTGGCTCTTCTTGGGGGGGGTGGTCAGATTAAATCATGGCTCGTGCTTCCCGTACTTGCCTGGCATCGAGCTGTACGATAACACTCTACATCCGATTGTTGTTTAGGATTCAAATAGATGGCGTAGGCGCAAACGCTCGCTCCCACGCGCGAGCGACATTATTACTTGATCTGTAACCCATGCAACGTAAATGTTTTTTCAATGCATTCGTACGTCTCAGTTCGGCTTTTATTTAATTTATGATCACCCTTTACCGCTCTACTCTGACCGATGACCTGCCTCCCGCAACAACAGTCGTCACTTACCCGCGCGTTCCGGTGGATCAGCGTCAAAAACACTCGCTCGATCGCGGCGAACCCCATGAGCATCACACATATCAGCGTTTCGTGCGCTCGCACATCCCCCGCGACGCGCCACGCGGTGCGCTCTCGGGGTACACTCGCACAACCTAGACGCATCTTACGGAGCATGCGAGCATTCGCCGGTCGCGCGTTCGATCCGAACGACCCGTTGACATGGAACGCGAACGCAGACGATGACGCTGGGATGGCGGAGGTTTCAGATTTCGACGACATCGTGGCGAACGTGGAGGATTTGCAATCGCTGACAGACGCAGACTTGGCGACGCTCGTCGGAATGTCTGGCGCTCAGGTCCCACAGATGCTCGACGCCGAATCGCTCGCGGCGATGCGTGAGCAAGAGGTGAAAGAAAGCGCGCCGCTGACAGCTGCCAGTAGAATTGATCAAGGATTGAAGGAGTACGCCTCACAGGAATACGAGGCTGCGTTATCTTCTTTTCAGAGTGCGCTCAAGCTTCCGGGCAACGGACCGGTGCGATACCGCAAGTCAACCGTCGCCCCGGCTGGACCCAGCGCTGGGTTCAAGCCGAGAGAGTTGAGTGCAGGTGAGGAAATTGCCATCATGTACAATAGTGCTTGTTGCCACTGCCGGTTAGGGAACGTAGAAGAGGGATTGGTGTGTCTGAAGTCTGCGCTCGAACGCGGATATGACGAATACGGAGCCATCCGAAAAGACGCTGACATCGCGGGCCTGCGGGCCGACCCGCGCTTTGAAAAGATCATGGCGCGTTTCGAACCGCAAGGGGCGGTTGGTAAGTTGTTTGACGCCATGAATGGCCCGAAGAAGGACTCGTCTCTCATCAACAGCCTGAAGGGGCTGTTTAACAAGGAATGAGCGCCGCTTGCCGCATTTCGTGCTATAGAAAAATTTGTTATATACAAAGCCCGTCTCTAGGATTTGTTCAGCAGTGAACCAATGATGAATGCCACGATAGCTATGAAAATGGCGAGTAAATGCTCTTGTCTCACCATTATGGCCCCATTCGAGGCGAACGACCTTCTGTCAATCGCGTCTCGGGCTAAAGTGCCGACCGGAGGCTGCGGCTTGATTGCATCCGCGTGCGGCGAGCTCAAGAGCTTTGTAGTTGCCATTGCTTTTTGTACTTCTCGAGTTGTAGCCAACGCATCCTTGGCGTGGGCCCATGCGCGAGCAGATTCGGCTTCGGCCGCCTTTGCCGAAGCTTGAGCGTGAACTTTCTCTACCACCTCGATTTCCAAACGATTTATGACCTGTCGCATCGCTTCTTTCGCCGCCGTCTTCGTCTTTGCGAGCTCTCGTTTTAATTTCGAACACGACTCCTTGACGCGATCGTGTTCTTCTTTGGGGACGGAGAGCTCGGCGCGATCGTAAATCATCGACATGGCCCCTCGATGAGACGGATGCTGGTACAGAGAGCGCACGCGTTGCTGATATCCTTCGCGAATGGGTGAGCCGATCTCGCTCGCAGGTCTAGAATCACCTGGTCTGATGCCGTGACTAGCTGCAACCTGCCATGCTTCTTTGGCCGCCGCAGAGGCCGCCGCGACTTCTTGTCGGAGACGTTCATTCTCTTCGCTCAAATCGCGTGCTTGAGCTTCCGCGGTCGCTCGAGCCTGCTGCTCGAGCCATTGCTCGCCGCGGCTTGCCGAAGGCACCTGGCTGCTTGCTTCGCGCTGTTCAAGTTGGCTCTGGAGCTTTGAACATTCTTCTCGCGAAGTTGCGAGCTCGTGTCTCAACGTGTCGAGTTCTTTCTGCTGTGCCTCGTCGGAGAGACTCAGTTCGCGCAATTTTTTCTCAGAAGTTTCTAGCGCTGCCACGAGCTCTGCGGTCTGAGTTACGCTTGACGTCTTGGCAGAGAGAAGGTGATTGATTTCGCCAGACTTCTCTTCCACTTCTCTTCTCAATCGATTCGCTTCCTCTTGGAATCCTTTGCCTTTCTTGACTGCGTTTGCAAATTTGTTCTTCGCTGTCTCGATGCCAGATTTCAGCGTCCGCATTTCGGTTTCGTACGTGGCAATGTTTTCGCGCAGCTTATGCAATTCCGTCTGCGCTTGTTCACTCGAGTGTATCTGTTCGATGAGTCTCTGGCGCTCATCACTTCGATTCGACACATCGGCCCGCAGCTCTGCGATCTCAGAAACGGAAGACTCAAGTTTCGCCTTCGTCTCGGCTAGTTGATTTTGCACAGCTGCCAGGTTGTTACGCAACTCTTCGTTTGCGTTCGAATACGAAAGTTCCGCGTTCTGTGCGCGTGTCTCGTGATCTTCACGCAAGCGCGCGATTTCTTTGAGAGTTGCGTCAGCACGTTGCTCGAGTTCAATTTTTGCGCCCAAAGCGTCGGTGAGACCGCTCTCTGCCTCGCCCAATCGTTCCGTGAGTTGCGCAGCTTGCTCTTGGAAAATTTTCCCTTTCTTGACGGCGTTATCAAATTTTCGCTTTTCTTTCGTCACCTGCTCACGTAATTCACTGATTAGAGAAGCACTCTTCGCTGACTCCTCTTTCGCCGCATCTGCGTCTGATTGCGCTTGTCGCGCGATTTGCAGTTCGTTCCGCACCGCGTTCAATTCAGCTTCCGTGGCCTCTGCTTGCTGTTTGAAACTCGATGCGCTCGATTTTGCTGCTGATATTTCGCGCTCTAGCTCTGTGACGCGACCGTTCGCCCGTTCGAGCTTATCTTTAAGACTCTTCACCGCAGCTTCGCTTGCGCTCGCCAGTTCACACTTTACCGAGTCGCGTGATTCGTGCAATTTGTCCATCTCAGCTTTTTTCTCAGCCATTTCTCTTCGAAGTGATTTCGCCTCTTGCTCGAATCCCTTGCCTTTCTTAACGGCGTTATCTAGCTTCTTCTTGTAGCCGTCAACCGTGGCGTGAAGACTGCGAATTTCCTCCTCGCGTTTCGACGTCTGCGCGTAGTTCTCTTCGGCGTTATTCGTGGCGGATTCAATTTCAGACGTCATTTTCTCAATCCGTTCTCGCTGTGTGACATTCTCTGATCGCAAAGAATCTGCTTCGAGCTTGAGAGCCTCGTATTCGTCGCGCTGTTCCGACGCTCGCGTGGTGAGAGCGTCGTTTCCATCAGTCGCTCGTTGCAAATCTCCTTCTAGACTCTCCGCGCGACTGCGCAATTCGGCGCATTCGTCACGCAATTTCGCGAGGGAAATTTCCGACAGATTGGCGTCTTGCTTGGCAAGTTGAAGCTCTTCTCGCACGCTGTGCAGCTCACGCATGACGTCCTGAGACGAATTGTCGGTAGTGGACGGTTCGGGGCTCAGGAGTGCCTTTTCAGCGGCTTGCATCATCTCTTCGACCGAAAGCTCAGCCGATTCCGCTCGAGCGTTGGAATTTTCCACGCGCTCCTTCAAGGCTGCCATTTCCTTTGAGAGCTTCTCTATCACCGCATCCTTTTCTGTTTCCATGACACGGTGATTCTCTTCCGTAGCTTTCAACGCCAATTTCATCTCATCGAGTTTTGCCTTTTGCTTTCGAGCAATCGTCTCCATCTTTTCGCTCTTTTCTCGCCACACATCCCGTTGCGGATTCGTTTCGCGCGGCGCCGTCATCGTCTTCTTATCCTGCGTCGCAAGTTCAAGTTCCTTGGTTTTCGAATCCACCACCTTTTGTAACGCAATATTTTGTTCCGCGCGAGCCTTTTCCTTTGCACGAAGCGACTCGCACTCTCCTTCAAGCTCGGATATTCTCCTGCGCATCTCGTCCATTTGCGCCGACGACGAAGAAGAACCAGACCTTGGCGCAGGCGATGGCGCCGTTGCGTCGGGCATCGCGGGTAAGTCTACGTCCCAGCTATCGAACTCGTCAGTGCTAGGTCGACGCGTCAATAGCGGTTCGTCATCCCAGTCGCGCAAAGGTGTGTTGGCGAGATCCTCCTTTGGAAGTTCCCATCGAAGAATTTGTGCGCTCGCGCAACCGGTGTACAGCACGCCCGCTTCGTCATCGTACAAGAGCGACTGCACGCTCCCCACCCGCGAGCCCGCGCACTCAAACAACAATGATCTATGCTTCACATCCCAAATCATAGCCTTTTGATCCACACCACCCGTGCACACGATACCCTTGGAAACGCGAATCACGCTCAAAATCGCGCCGGCATGTCGACCGCCAACGTTTAATTCTTCCGGAGGTCCGAGCAAATCACCGCTCTCATTCACGTACCACGCGAGCACTCTCCCATCCGCACCGGTTGTCACAATCACGCCGTCTGAGTCCATCATCGCGTGAATCGCACCGCGATGACCACCGTCACCCGCCCCAAACTCGGCGATGGGTTTGGAAACTCGCGAGCGCCAAATTCTCAGCGTCCCGTCCTCGGACCCGCTCGCGACAAACTCTTCACCCGACGACGCGTGACGCCATCCACAGACAGCATTCACCGCCTCGGGCACGCGTTTTTTCGCCTTTTCTCGCCCAGACGGACTCACCGGTGGCTGTCCAGACGCCGACCGACCTCCTTCGCTGCTGTCGCTGCCAAACCGCCAATGCGGATACTCGTCCTCACGCGTCCACGCGAACATCCTCCCTCGATCATCCCCAGCCACAATCTCCCTATCACCGGCGTCACCGAGCACACACAACGCCGAAACGCTCTCTATCCCGGCGGTGTACCGCCGCGTGACCGCCCCAGACGCCCCATCCCGAACGTATACCGTCCCTTCTGAGCCGCTCGTGGCCAACGCGCTCCCCGCGTTTGCCGACGCCAAACGCGTCGTCCCTTCCCCATCACTCGGCGACTGCGACATCAACCCCCCAGTCGACGCGTTCCACACCCGCATCGCCCCATCCGTCGACGCAGACACGATCGTCGTCGACGGAACGCCGCCACCGCATCGCAACAGGCACATAGACACGACACCACCGGTGGATTTCTCTAGCGTCAACGCCCCGCTCGAGTGTAACTTTCGCACGCCGCCGCGAACGCCCGGTCCCGCCGCGTCGCGGTCCGTCGACGACTGCGCGACAGTTCTTTTAATGAGCGAAATCATGACTGGTCGTCGTCGTCGCGTCTGGCTGAGTGACTGCGCGACGACGTGTAAAGATCGAGTCAGTCATCTTGTTCGTCGTAACGGTCGTACTCGGTATGGACGCGAAAGGGATTTACCTATTACCCTATTACAACATTACAACAATGCGATACAGATCGATGAATTGCTGGATTTGCGAGAGCGATGGACGTCTTCAATGGGTGTGCGAGGTGTGACTCATGCCTCTGCCGACGCCGATGACGATTCCGAGCGGTGATGATGGTGTCTGTCGGGTCGAAGGATGTCGGCGAGTGCCCGAACGTGACGGTGCATTTGATCCATATACGAAGCGGCGCCCTCTTTGAGATTAGACGCTGTTTCCGGCGTCGTGTCGTCGAGTTCGCAGCCGAAAACGTCAGCGGTGGGTTGGAACCTAAAGTAAGAGTCGTGCGGGCCGAGTAAGTGGCGAATGGTGGCGTCAACTTGGTTGACGTCGCACGAAGCATGAATCGTGTTGTCCAACCATCCAGGGAAACTGGAAGAGTGTGGATCGCGGATTTTCGGAACAGCGGCGCCAGTTCCGAGAGAGACGACGCAGAGTTTCCGAGACTTTGGGAAGAGGCGACGGGCTTCGAAGACTGCGACAGCGGTCGGGTTGTTGCTCGCGATGGCACCGTCGATCAGACGGATCTCAGCGTCAACGCTCGTCGGCGCGTCTGAACAATCGCGGGTGGGATCTCGAGAGACAGCGACGTCTTTTGATTCCGCCATGGAAGCGCTCAAATCGTTGCTCTCTGTACCAACGCCCGACTGTACGGGAGAATCCGTCTTTTTGTCGTGGGCGTATCCGCCTGTTCCACCGATCTCTTTCTTGACTCGCAGTTCTTCGAGAAACCAAGGCGCCGCCGTCGTCGCTCGCACCGAATCAATCAGACTCGCCCGGTGTTCCCCGGGCAAGTGTCCGAGGTGCCCGCGGACGCGACCGTCTTCGTGATACGATCGCATCAAAAACGTCGTCGCCGGAGCGCGACTGACCAAGTGCGAGACTAGACACACGTGGGGCGGCGGACTCTTTGATGCGTACCACCTCGGATGCGAAGCGACTGCGTACAGGGGTTTGTCAGCTTCTTCATTCAGTGCTTTCCTCAGCATGATTTCAAAGTTCTTCGCCTCTTCTCGCCCGCGATTGTAAATCTTCGTGGAATCGTACACTCTGGTAAGGAAACTCGAGTCTTGCTTTCGAGGGAAAATCTCTTGACCCATGCTCGTGTATAGTTCGTGCAACTCGTCAATCGTCATTCTCAAAAGCCCGGCGCCGACGGCGATGAGGCCACCGGTCGACGTGCCGACGACAAGATCAAAACAGTCACCCACGCACCAACTGTTTGATTCCTTTAAGATGCGCTCCAACATCACGAGAGTGCCAATGCCACGCATCCCTCCACCATCCAGGCTCAGCACTCGAATCGGTCTGGACTCGTTCGCTCGATGATACTCCTTGTAGGCGTCGTTCAAGATTGGTAAACCATGACTCCCGAGCGCCGCGACGATCCTCATAGACTGAGTCCAGTGCGAAGCGCCTCCTTCCAAGCTCGCGCTGCGCCACGCGTCCAAGTGTGAGTTTTCGTCCAATTGCGGGGCGGCAACTTTTTCCTTTAGTCGCTGCAAATCTGACGTCTTGGGCGAAACTCCTTCGGCGTCACTGCTGCCTTCTGGAACGCCAGCCTCGCTCGAACTGAAAGTGACTCTTCGAATCAACGCCGCAAATCCACTCTCCGTGCTGGGTGTCATCGGAGTGGCGGGCAAGTCAGAATCTTCGACAGGGAGTAAAGTGTGCGCGTCGCTCGCCTTGAATCGACCGCGGAATCGTCCGGCGATTGGAGCCTCGGTCGTCTGCGCCATGTGCGGAGGTCGATCCACACACGCGGCAAGCAATTTGCTGCCGATTCTTTCAGCGAGAATCTCAGCCGTGCCTCGAATCTGCATGTTTTCCTTCTCAATGACCAGCTCTGAGTCGTCCGAACGCAGCATCGCACGAGAAACGGACGCGTAATCGATGACAAAGCTCGGGATGTCCGTCACGTTATCAAAGTTTGGACTGGAAAAGAGCGACTGAAGCGGAACCGACGAATGGATACGTTTCGGCCACACGAATACGACGGCTCGCGCGCCTCTATCTCGCGCGCACCACACGAGGCGCGGGGCTTGTCTGAGCATGGCTACGAAAGTCTCCCAATCGTCGTCCATTGCACACAAAAGCACCGCTCCCTCAAACAGCTCTTGCCGTTCAGGCGCGTCACCGGAGAGAGAGTCTCGCCTAACCGTGTTATCTGGAGTTCCAATGTCTTCATGTGCCAAAGGCGTGTCGGGATCGGCGTTCTCAAGTTCCGGTTCCAGCATGGTCCAATCCTTGTCCGCATTCTTCTCAGGCGAGCTGCTACCCTCCCATATTTCGTCGTACGCCTGAAGGAGCTGTTCAGTTAGGTCGAGCGAGGTGGAAGTATCATCGCCCACTCGAGCCTTTTTCGGCAGCTCAACCAAGCCACCTTTGCTGTCTGCGAGAGTGATATCTAGTATATGAATCTTGCCAGAGATCTTCTCGTTCAATGAATTGGAGCACGTCAAGCCAGAGCGAAGCGCCGTAAATGCTGACGTGAGCTCTCCACTTCTTGCCAACATGCGACAAACGGAGAGGTCAGTAAGCGCGACGTGCTCGGTCAGACGAGCAATCATATCCTTCGTTTTGCCATCGAAACCAGACGAAGTTCCACTCCAGTAGACATCTATAACACGGAGTAAAGCCTCCAAGGCGCCTCGCCGAATACCTTCTGCGTACAACGAGAAGTCGTTCACCGACAAGAGCTTGAGGAAGGATTTTACATTCGCCTTCTCGAGCACTTCAAACTTTGAGTGCGATCCATCTTCTTCGATGATCGACATGACTCGTTCGGTGAGGTACTCTAACGCTCCTGCGTTCACACATTCCGCTGCGGCAAGTGGTCCGCGAGAAAGTATTATCTCAACGAGTAACATGTTGATCGTCCGAACGAGTGACTTGTCCCCTGACTTGCGCGTCGCATATTTCATCAAGGCGCGGACAAGATGGTACACGCTCGTTCTTGATTTTGTTCCACTATCGAATATCATTCCACGAATGTCTGCAATCAATTGGGCGTATCGCATCACTCGTTGTTCTTCTGACAACACGCTCCAACCTTCGCGTCCATAACTTTGCCACGGAATCGACCACTCTTTGGCGTCTTCATCCGAGCCACATCGAACGAGCGTCGGATACCAAACTCCTTGAACGTTACTCAGGCAGCTGGAAATGATAGCCTTTTCCTTGGCGCCGCCAATGTGGACCCAGGTGTGCACTTCATCGTTTGCACTACCGTGCGAAAATGCAGCCAACCCAAGAGGCTTATCCGGATTGGCGAGCGCGCGTTGAATCTCTGCGCTCACTGATGGATTGCCCTTGTCTGCGCCGAGTACTCCGACGAGCACAAGCTGCAATGCTTTCGCAATTTTTACTCCCATCTTTGTTGCGGACCCGCTCCACTGACCACTCGTCGAGATGACTAGAAAATGTTCCGCGACGCTTTTCCGCGCCACATCGACGCTACCTCCGTCAAAGAAAGCCTTCATGAACGACTGAAGAGAAGACTCAACTTCCTTCGATCGACGCGCGCCCCCACTGGTATCCCAAGTCGATTCAAATATGGGTGTGCAATATTGAGCGCAAATTACTACGACATTGATTCCCGCTTCCACTCGCCAGCCATCGTTCGTCTCGGCGACGTTCCAGTCGCCCACACCAGAAGTGCTCACACCAACCGAGTCGGTATGGAAAATGTTCGTCATGTCGCGAAGTTCCTCTCCAGAAACGTTTGTCAGCTGTTTGTCAGCGATTGCCCGCGGCGGTCGAACGTAGAAACCATCCGCGATGCGCGTGCTTCGACACGACGTCGCTTGAGAAGGATGCCCGCTCGCCTGAATTTCAAGGCGTGTCTGAGACATGTCCACCTTCACCATCGCCGTAACGTAATCAGGCATACCGATCGACTCGTCTCCAAAACTACACAGCCTGATTTGATACTCTCGATTGGGCGGAAGGTGAATCCTCTTGCGACACGAGTCTCTCTCGATATCCGACACATCGCACAGTATTCGCACACCATCCTTCGTGTGCGTCTTCGACCCACTCTCCGCCGCGAGAATAAACACCTGCGACACCACCGCACTCACATCTTCATCCTCTCCGATCACGGGCACGACATCCACGGCGAGTTTCCACCCATCGTCGCTAGAATAATCCGCCGGAACCGCCCGCGGATCCCACCGAACCGTCGCTTCGCTTGCGCTCGTCCGCGTCACCGACACTCGTTCCGACACGATCACTCTCGTCATCGCCTCGATCGGCGGTTTCGCGTTTGTCACGCTCGCTTTCAGTTCGTACTCTCCGCTCGGCAGGTCTTCCGGGACGACCCACGTCAACCGTCCTTCATCCAAAAACCGAACCGACGTCGTCGCCATTCCTTCTTTACCTTGACCCGCATCGTTGCTCTCCTCGTCGCCCTCGGGCGTGAACCGCGCCGTACCCACGACGACCGTTCTAGACGCGCGCATCCACGCGTTCGACACCGCAGATAGACTCACATCGCACTCCACGACGACGTCGTTCGCAACGGCACCGGCATCGGCGTCGCTCTTGACGTTTTCGCATCTTACGACGACGTCGACGGTTCCACCGTGTTCCCAAACCTTGCCATAACGCGGTCGACGAAAGCTCAACGATATCGTCATCGCAGTGAGGGGAAATCGAACACGCGTGCGCGCGCCGGGCGCCGCGACGTGCTCGGATCTGTGGGCGTGTTTGAGACGTTACAGTTAACACAACAAGCAGGAGCTAATAAAGCGAATGAATAGCAGCTTGATATCCTTTTCGTTACGAATGGTACGCTAGAGCGTAAAGACGCGACTAACCTAGAAAGCTCAAAAGACTCGAATCGATGAGATTCGGATCGCCGTCTGGGGTGGCGGGACTACGAGGCGCGCCTGGGTGACGAGGTTGACGCGGCGGAGTGGACGACGAAACGTTCATTCGGCTCATGTCGACGGAGAGGTCATTGGGTGCTGCGTTCGACCAGACGCCCGGTCCAGCGTTAGTGGATGAATCGCCGAACGCGCTCCAGGTTGATCCGCGGGAGTTGAGGTCGGTGTTGACGCCTAACCCGCCGAGACCCCAGTCCGCGGCGCCGGCTTGCGGAGCGCGGGCGGCGCCTTCCGTCCACGTAGAGGTTTGGCCTCCCCATTGCGGGTCGGAAACCGCCGCAGACGACCACTGGTTCTGGTCCAGGGACGACGCGAAGATGTCGCCAGAGGCGGAGAAGGAGCGAGACGCCTCATTGGCAAAGACGTCACCGACTGGAAGAGAACCCATGCCTTGACCCATCGGTTGCCAGTTGCTGTTCGCGGGGCTCCAAGAGGCTGGTTGCTGACTATGAACCGGTGCCACCTGCGGCGCCGGCGGCTGGGGTGCCTGCACACCCATCGGTGGTTGCGCCGGTCCCGCGTCGGACCAACCTCTGTTTTGAACGTCCGAAGCTTGGCTACTAGGTTGCGAGCCCCATGCGCGAGGCGGTGCCGTACTCGCCTGCTGCGTCGGAAGATGTGGCGGTGCGTTGCCACCGTACGTCGCAGGTGGCCGAGGACCCGGCGGAAGAGGCGGGGGCATCGCCGCTGCGGCTGGTGGCTCGTCGTTTCCGCCGCGCGGCAACGGAACTCGGCTTTGACCAGGCGGTGGTGCAGAAGGCGGCGGTCGCGGTCCTCCAGGCGGTGGTCCGCGAGGAGGCGCTGGCTCTGAATTCATGCCGGGCACTCGCATGGCTGGCGCGGCAGCCCATGATGGCGGTGGTCCAGATGGTGGCGGCGGATTCGGTGCGTTCGTCTTCTTGTAGCGCGGATCAGCGAGCATGGAAGCACGATCTTCTTCAGCTTGCAAACGCCTCGCGAGCTCTTCATCCGTCTCCGTGTGGAACGCACTGCCGCTATCGCGTTCCGCCAGCTTTGCCGCCTCCTCAGCTTTTGCACGCTCCTTCTTCTTTTTACGCTGCGCAGCCTTTTTCGACAGACCCTCACCCGTGGTTGCGCTCTCAGCCTTTGCCTCTGGTTTCTTTGCGGCTTCGAGACGCTTACGAATAGCTTCCATTTCAGCCATTTCACGCTCCGCAGCTTCCTCCGCAGCCTTGCGTAAGGCGGCTTGGCGCGCGGCAGCTTCTTCGGCGGAAGTGTCGTTAGATTTCTTCTCGGCCGCGGCTGCGCGCTCACGCTCCTCCTTCTCAGCCTGTTCTTTCGCTGCGCGCTTCTTCGCCTTCTTGCCCATGCCGGCTTCGACGACCGCATCATCGCCTTCTCCCTTTGCGTTATGTTTAGCACTAGTAGCTACTGGAGCACGGCCAGATGTGACGTACGCACTTTCTACGCTATACGGTCCCCACTCTGTGACCTCGCCAGTGTCGGGGTTGAGCCGACCCACTCTCGCCTTGAAGCAATACTTTGTCCCCGGCGTCAGCTCGTTGACCGTCACGATCGTTTTGCCTTTGATGGAGGTGAACACTATAAAGTTTTGATCTTTTTCCTTCTTGAGACTCAACTCCCAGCAGCGATCTTCCGGCAGCGTCTGCGTGGTCGACTTGGTACGATACAGATTGAGTGTGATTGAGTCATCTGTGCGCGACACCAACGTCGGGCGTTGCAGTTTCTCGAGGGGCTCAGCCGCCCGACGCGCCTCGTTCTCTTGCTTGGCTAACTCGGCCGCATATCGCGCTGCTTCTTTGCGCATCTGTTCCAAGTGTTCGAAGAGCTGATCGTCTGTCATCGGCGGTCTACCATGACTACCCCCAGCGGGCATATAGTCACCGTCTTGGCGACCAAACCAGTTACTCGGCATTCCGCGTTTGCCCCAGCCCGGCGGCCCGTTCGACCCAAAGAAGTTGTGCAAATCTGTGTACTCCTCGTCGTCATCCGTGTAGTCGTCGTCGTCGTCGTAGTCATCCAGGCTAGGAATAGACTCGCCGTCACTGTCGTAGTCTCTACTGCTCACGTCGTCGTCTTCCCCACGTCTTCCAAACCCACCAGACCGCCCGCCGAACCCACCCGACGCCGCACCGAAGAAGAAACTCTCAAAGAAACTCGCCGCAAACTCCCGCATGTCCTCCGCGCTCTCGAACCGATCCAACGGAGAGTCTTCGCCCATCAAACCGTACTCCCTCGACAACGTCTCGTACGCCTTGACCACCTCTCTAAACTTCTGTTCGGCATCCGGGTCCCCTCGGCTCGTATCCGGGTGATGTTTCATCGCCAACTTCCGATACGCTTGCCTCACCGCGCTCGCATCCTCGTTTGATTCCACGTCTAGCACTCTCAACGCCTCGGCTCTTCTGCCCGCCCTATTCGTCGCGTGCGCCGGTTGTTCCGCCCAGTACGTCTCGTCCTCCGACCCTTGATCGCCTTCGACGTAATCATCCGGGAGTTCCACGATTCGTTTCCCGCTCGCCATCGCGTTCGCGCCCGACTCGTACGTCAAACGCGGCGTCGGGCTCCGTGATTCCAATGGATCTACTCACTACCCAGCGGGCGCGTCTCGAACCGCACGGGAATCACAGACGGAGCTTTACGACGCACTACGCGCGTGTGCGATCCTCCCGACGCGTCTGTCACCGACGGTCCGGGATTATTCCTCGCCGTTAGCGTGCTTCGCGTCTTTGTCTTCCCGCGTCGCGTCCTTCGTCCTCTCGCGCGACCTCGTCTGCAGACGACGTGGAGGGGTTGACACGACGTGCGTCGACTTCCGTTTTTGAGCGACCCCTCGAGTCGTTGGCGAGTTATGACTCGTTGGACTCATCAAAACGGATTGAACCGGATGGATTGTAACGCGAAACACGATGGATGGCGACGCGGAACGAGCGCTCGGGGCGGATTGAACGAGCGATGTTGTCCATTGGGGGCGTTTGTGGTTGGAAAACGCGCGTGATTCGTATGAATGTTTGAATTGAATGGATGGAGCGGACGGATATCGCGAATACGGTGCGATTTTACCAACGCTTGACGAGACCAAATAGAAGCTGCATAAACTCGAGTGGGTTCCCGCGTTTGTTCCCACTCACCATCTTTCCGTGCGCCTGCGCTTTTTGATTAGCGAACCAGTACCGCCAACCGATGAGAAGGGCACCGGTGAAGCTCATGGAGACGAGGACAAAGGGCGCCGGTGGAGCGGCGCCTTTGCCGAGCGCGCGTAAAACTAATCCCGCCGGAACGCCAACGATCCAAGCCTTACCCGCGGTCACCGCCGCAGCGACGGCATCGTCCCCTCTCGCATCTTTCCCGAACGTATCCGCAAACTTCGACGCACCGAACCACCCGACGGCGAACGGCGCCGCTGTGGCTAACACGTCCAACGCCGCCAGTCCCTCCCCGTGATTCCCTCGTCCAATCGCCGCGAACGCCAACAACGCCACGACATCCCCACCGACGAGTTGCGCCTGTCTAAACACAATCTCGCTCTCCGTCTCCTCCACCGCGGGTTTCGCGACGCCTTGAAACCCGGTATCTTCCAGCGGGATGACTTTGATGTTCATGGTCGGCTGCGGCGGCGCGACGCCCTTCGAGCCGACATCCCCCGGTCCGCTTCCATACGGCGCGCTCGCCGACGACGTCGTCGCATCCGACGGGTCTTTACGCACGAATCTTCCAACCTTCTTCTTCGGTTCCTCCTCCGACGTCGTTGTCGTCGCGTCTTCGCCTTCACCTGAGGCTGCGCGCTTTATCCAAACACCGCGACCGCTTCGTCGAGTCGGCACTTCGACGCGACGGGTGCCGACGGATGCCATTCGCGCGACTCCGCGCGCGGTCGTCGTCGCGCCCGAGATGACGATGGATGTCATTCGTCCGTCTGTGCGTGAGTCTGGTTGGTTTCGTCGTCGTCGTCGTCGTCGTCGTCGCGCGTCGCGTTGTCGTGTGCCGCGCGTGTGTTTTGGTCACATGGATGGATGGATGTGAGGATGGTTTTGGATTTGGATGGATGCGCGTTCGCAGCCGTGCGCCGCCGGTTCGGTTCGGTTTAAGAACGAATCGTCAACGGCGCGTCTTGTGCGTCGAGCTCGGGCGCGGAGAAGTTTTTTGTTTCACGGATCGTCGTTGTTTGTTTTTGGTTTACACTCGCGCGAATGGAAATGGACGTCGATTCGGCTCGCGCTTAAAATAGCGGCTCACGTGGGATTGAAGGGGTTAAAGCGAATCACGTCGCGTGAAGGGGCGGTGATGACGACGACACCAGGAGTGTCGAGTGCGGCTTCGGCTTCATCGACGTCGTGCGCGGTGGTGAAACGCGCGGTGTATGGCGTAAGGACGAATATTAGAAATTCCGTGGCGTATGCGGACGACGAATCGTTGGTGCATGTCGCCGGGAGAGCGGTGGTGGTGTGCGACGCGACGAAAAGAAGGCAAAGCTTTTTACACGTGCCGAATCAAGTGAAAAGAATACGCGCGATGGCGGTGCACACTGGGTCGAAGAGCATTGCGATTGCGGTGTCGAATGGAGAGGACGCGTCGGCGGTTTTGGTGTACGACGCCGAATCGTTAAAGAAGAGAAAGAGTCTGCGACGCACCGAACGCAAGCAATCCCCGGCGACAACGACGGCGGTTACCGGTCCCTTACCTCTGACAAAATTCACGGACAGCGAGAATGACATCGACGGATTAGCGTTCTCAGCGGATGGTTCATCCGTCCTTGGTTACAACTCGAGCGTGGAGACGCTCGCGCGCTGGAACGTCGGCGACGGGTCCGTGGCGGAGCTCACGAATCAACGAGCCAGTGTCGCGTCCGGTTCTTTTCGGCGCAACGAACACACAGCTGAATCGTGCATCATCGAGGCGCAGTTTTCAGCACGCGACAAGGATGTCGTGAGTGCGATTTGTACGTCTGGCGTGTTCAAGCTGTACAGGGTGCAAGGCAAAATTATAAAGCCGTTCGTGGTGAAAGCGCTGAACGAGTTGCAAAAGGATGTGGGTCGACGAGCCGTAGCGCACGTCTGGTTAGACGATGACGATAGACACGTCGCGATCGGTACCGACGCGAACAGCGTGATTATTCTGGATGGTGAAGTGATCATGTGTACTGTGAGCATCGGCGCCGGCTCGCCCGGCGCAATGGCCATGAAAGCCTTTGGAGGCGGTTTCATCGTCGCCGGGAACGGCGGAGAGATTATCTTTGTCGAAAACGTCGGGCGGAGGGAGAGTTCGAGCGCGTTCGAGGTGTCGAAAAGACTCAATTTGATGCGCAACGGGGAAGACACGGCGACGATGAGACTTCTGAGCGACTCGTCAGCGGCGGATCAATCGTCATTTAAGCCGAATGACGATTCAGATTCAATCGTCGCCATGGATGTCTCGCCGAGCAAAGAAAATCTCTTGTGTTGTCTCCGCAGCGGAAGCGTCTTTTCAGTTTCCCTTTCGCACATACAAATCCTGCAGGCGGACGAAATGGAGTTTAGACGCGTGTTGAACGATTCCCATCAGGATGGCATCGCCGGCATGGATGTGTGCCCGTCGCGTCAAATCATGGTGACTGTCGGTTCGAACGAACGCGTTATCAAAGTTTGGAGCTTGAAGACGAATGCGTGTGAAATCTCAGAAGTATTTCTCGACAGTCCACTGAGCGTGAGCGTGCATCCAAGCGGATGGATGATCGTGGTCGGGTTTTACGACAAGTTGCGCGTCATCCACGTATTGCGCGACCAGCTTCGAATTGCAAAGGAGTTCAATTTGAAGACTTGTCGATTGGTGCGGTTCGCCCGCGGAGGCCACATGTTTTGCGCCGCATCCGGGTCTATCATACACGTGAAACACACGTTCACGCACGAGACGCTCGCGGTGTTACACGGACACTGCGGGAAGATTAAATCGTTAACGTGGGGCGCGGGCGACGCGACGTTATTATCCACCGCCATGGACGGAGCCATTTACGATTGGGACATCATCACTGCGAGTCAATCGGACGAGCTACCTCGGCGTCGCGAGCACGTGCGGAAAGGGTGCGTGTACAATGCGACGACGCATATTCCACAAACGGGAGGAATCGTCGCGTGTTCCAACACGTCGAAACTCATTGAATTGGACCACGAATTCAACACGACAAGAGAGTTTTCATCCGAAGACGTGACGCTCACGCACGTGCAATACAACACTCGATTCCGCGCGATCTTCGCGACGACATCGATCGGAACGTTTCGAATATACAACTTTCCGTTGACTGGTGAATATTCAGAGGTACACTGCCACGTCGGATCGATTTCCGCGCTGGCTTTGAGTCAGGATGAAACGCGCGTGTACACAGCGGGTAAGGATGAATGCGTCGTCATTCACGAGTTGCAAGTCGAAGGCGCCGAAAGCTTTGAACGATTGAACGAGTCCAATACGGGTGACGACGAAATACTCGTAAAACGAGAAGAGTTCGACGAGTTGCAAGAACGCATGCGAGAGCTTCAAACCGAACTCAAGGATCTCTCTCTTCAAAATCAGTACCAGTTGCGATTGCAAGCGGCGGAGATGAGCGACAGATTGAAATCGAGCGAAGCGACGTACGCATCGATGATCGAACACGAACGAAACCGTGTCGCTGAGCTCGAACGGGATAATGAAAGACTATCAAACGATTTAGTGGCTGAGCGCGAGCTTCTCTCGGAGGAAGCGAGCGCAGAGCTCGCACGCGTCGTCGAGGAGCACGACAGGAAGCTCTTTTTGGAGATTGAGCGAAATGAGCAATTGGTCAACGAAGCCAAGGAGGCTGAACGAGAGATGCACGCAGAACGCGACAGCGTTCTCCTCGAACACCTCGAACATGTTGAAAACGTAAAGAGGGAGTTTGCAACGGAAAAGGCAGAGTTGCGTGAGGAGACTTTGAAACTCGAGCGACGGTTGGAAGCCGCATACGAAGAATTCACGCGAGCGAGAGAAATCATGGACGAAGAGGTGGAGAACGAAATCACGCAGATTAAAAGTGAGTATGAATCGCAGATGCATCACGAGCACGAAGCCACGCTACGTTTGAGAGGGGAGAATGGCGTCTTTAAAACGAAATTGGCCACCGTCAAAGTAAATGAACACGCACTGCACGAAGACATTTCCAAGCTGGCGGATGACAAGCGAGCCATGTCGAAAGAAATCGAGAGACTCGAGCGAAAGTTAGACGAATCGCGAATGAAAAAGAAAAGCCTCGAGAGCGAAATCGAAGTCAAAGGCAAAATAATTGCCACGAAGGAACGTGACATCACTCGCGAGCTCAAAAAGGTGTCAGAACTCACGAATGATATATCGCGTTTGGAGCAACAGCGCAACGACGTGCACGCTACACTCGACTCTACTAAAAACAAAATGGATGAGATGAATGGTGAAATGCTCAATTATTACGAAGCTAATCGCGCACTCGTGCGTCAAGCACAAGAGATGCGAGCGCAACGAGACGCGTTACAGAAAGAATCGGCTCGAAATCGTAAACAGGCGGACAACATGGTGGACATCGTGAAACGTTTTCAACGCGATCTCCATTCGTGCGCAAAGAACATTCAGGATGTCAAATCGCTAAAGGAGAACATCAAAAACCTGTACCACAAATACACTGGCGAGGAAGTTTTTCAGTCGATCGAAAACAAGGAGACCGTGCAAGAGATGAAGCGTCAGCGCGATCACTACGAGAAAACCATCGCGTCGCTCAAGCGCCAAATGGAAGGTGACGCTGCCGCGCGCAGAAGCGAATTTCACCGAGTGATGCGAGAAAATCAAAGTCTCCTCGAACAACTTCGAAGCGTCTAAGCTGCGTCGCGATAATCTTGTGCGTGTTAGAAGGATTTACAATATAAATTAGAGCGGTCGGTCTTCGCGGCGTCTATTCGCTTTCGCTAGAGCTTCTCAAACGTCCGAGCCATTGGAAGAAGCGGTACCTCTTGGACATTTTCCACGGCTGACCCTCCGGGAACGGCAACGAAAATCCGATGGCGTGGAAAAGACCGAAAACCCCACCGAGTCCTCCCGTGTTACCCAGCGTCCGATCCATCACGACGCCGACGGTAATCTTCTTCACCTTACCTTGTTCGTTGAACGTCATTGACAATGCTTGCGGAGGGCACACAACCTCAGTACCCGTGGCTTCGAAACGTCCCGCGAGCTTGCCAGTGTGCGTTCCCGTCGTTCTGTTTTGAAACCAAACTCGATTCGTCTCGAATGGGTCCACTCTAAAGTGGTGATAGTTGCTCTTCATGTCTGGGAAACCAGTCGTGAGGTCGAACCCACCGACAGCTTTGACGAACGCATCACGTCCCAGAGGCCCAACTACTGGCCCAATAAACTCAAAGTCTTCCGCGAGTTCATCCCCGATCGCGGCGAAGCCGGCTCGCAAGCACGTCTTACACTTGACGATGAGTTCATCCGGTTTAATCGGAAACGTGTTCGCCGGGCCGTAGAGCATGGCGTCTTCGTCGCAGACGTCGTAAATGGCGGACGGATTGGGCGCGTCGAGTTCGGTTGACGTCATCGCTTTCGGAACTGAATCGACGCGACGGTTTCGTCGCGCGTGACGAGTGGAGACGCGCGCGCCGATGGTTTGGATGGATTGTACGGTGGACATGCTCGTGTCCAGTCGGTGTTGCGACGGTTGGATGAAGCGTGCGTCTCGTTGTGATGTAATGACGCCGTGTGGCTTGCTGTGGCTGGACGTGTATGCCGTCGGAGAAGCGCGTCGTTGGTAAAACTACGATTCAATGAGTTTATTGACAATCGAAACAATATGTTTGCGCTACTATCGACGCATTTGTGTGAATGCGGGGTTGCTTGTGTTTAATCCTGACGGCGACGTCGGCTGCGCGCCGAAACCGCTTGCCTGTCCAAATCCGCCGGCGGCGGGTTGGCCGAAACCTCCAGACGCAGGTTGGCCAAATCCGCCAGATGTGGGTTGGCCGAATCCGCTAGAAGGCGCTTGACCAAAACCAGATGATACTTGGCCGAATCCGCTAGCGGCTGCCTGTCCGAACCCACCAGATGATGCTTGACCGAAGCCAGACGACGATCCAAAGCCTCCAGTGGAAGCGGCGGCAGCGCCGAAACCGCTCGGTTGACTGGCGAAAGATCCGAATCCGCCTGAAGATTGAGGCGATGCCGATGCGGCGCCGAACACATTACCCGCCTGTGTAGAGGCACCAAAACCGGGCGACGATGGGGTGCCAAAGCCCGAAGATTGACCAAATGCCCCAGCGCTGCTAGTGACGGCGCCAAACGCAGACGGTTTGCCCGCAGCAGCTGCGAATCCTCCGCCCGTCGTCGCTGCCGATCCGAATCCAGTTTGGGAGCCGAATCCAACGGGCGATGCTGGCGCCCCGAACGCGGGGGAGCTTGTGCTCGCGGCGGCTCCAAAACCGGTAGACTTACCAAAGCCTCCCGGAGATGCTGGCGCTCCAAATGCAGGCGAACTTGTGCTGGCGGCGGCTCCAAATGCGCTCGGTGTCCCGAACGCAGGCGAGCTTGTCGTCGTCGCGGCTCCAAACGAAGTCTTCGAGCCGAATGCACTGGAGCTCGCTGGGGCACCGAAAGCACTAGAACTCGCTGGCGCACCAAATGAGCTAGAGCTCGCTGGCGCGCCAAACGCACTGGAGCTCGCTGGGGCACCGAAAGCACTAGAACTCGCTGGCGCACCAAATGAGCTAGAGCTCGC
>Ga0222719_10000753_pt1 | contig 32289 bp, 29 predicted proteins | sample C33_34DmetaG_FD_165039 | JGI IMG/M metagenome (GOLD analysis project Ga0222719, IMG submission 165039) | Estuarine water microbial communities from San Francisco Bay, California, United States - C33_34D | ecosystem: Environmental > Aquatic > Marine > Unclassified | place: USA: California... | reverse complement strand
GCACTTGGGGCAATTTTTAAGAACTTTTCCCACATATGGAACAATGGTCCACAGAACAACCCGAAGGCCACGAATTCGTGGACGCACATGAGGACCAATCCAATGTCACGATAGACAGAGGAGGGAAACAAGTAAAAAGCATTAGTCGTATGGTGATTGGCAATACTCGTTCCATACGTGTGATAGGCTGAAATACCCGTTGGCAACGTGATGCAGTACACGTAGATAGTCGCCGTCGCATAGGCACCCGCGTAAAAGCGACGATCATCCATGACATCCGCTTTTTCAATGGCTGCCGTGTGTCCCCCAAACATGAACAATAGGGCCGTAAAAGCCGAAAAGAACTGTTGTAGACTAGCATTCTCACCTCCTTCTCGATATTGGACATTTTCAATCGGGGCTGTCGCCGCCGACGATATCGTCATATACCATGCCGTGTAAAAGGTTGCCAACAAAGCCACAAAGGAAAAGGTCCGATAATGGCGAAAGGTCGGTAATAAGACAATCAAACTGAAGATTGCTCCAACAATCAATGTGTAAGTTCGTTTGAGAAAGAATGAATTCAACAAGTACAAATTTGATGCTGTGGAAATAATTTGCACGGTGGAGAGACCTAATAGGGCCACAAAGACCACCAGCAGAGAGAATTGACCCCAGAGTTTGTGGCCTCCCAGCTCACCCATAATTTCGTGATATGATACCACGTGATGATCAATGGCTGATCTTTGTTGGGAAAGGGACATTGACGACTTCTGTTTATCGATTGTTGATGTTCCTTCTTCCAAATTCGTGGAGACCACTTCGTTGTTGCTGTCGTCGAAATGATTGTTCTGTTCAGTCCGCATACTTGATATACGACTGCGATACTTGGACAACAAGCTGATCAAGATGTATTGCGTAAAGATCGATAGGAAGGAGAAGAGCAATAACAATACCGTTGCCGCTCCATAACCCATTGTGCTAAATATCCACGGTAAGGTCAACAAGGATTGTCCAATTTGTTGACTGGCTTCCATAATGGTCGCATCCCAATAGGAACCACCCTCCATAAATTGAAAGTGACGTAGTTTGTGCCAGATGGAGGTATTCGTTGGCTCTGGTTCCATGTTCAATGCCACGGTTGCATGCGAGGAGGTGAGGTTGCGATTCGTCATGATTGTATTGATTCGAATGTTCGTACAAGCGGATACAAAAGGCCGTACGTCACTGGGGATTAGTGAGGAACAAAACCTTGGTGTGGATTTTTTTTATGTCTGGTGATGGAGTGTCTTCACACCAATCACGACGTGACCCCATGTGACTTTCGAACGATCGACTGACGATAGATTGCGTGCGATGACGAGTCTTGTCTCATGGAGTGACAATATCGCATGCAGAGAATAGAAGCGAATATGAGGTCGCTCCACCTCCCTGACAGGCGATTATCATTCGTGGTCATTGACTGTCTGGTTCGTCGCAACATGGTCGTCTCTTTATCTATGCAATCTCCTCTCTCATGTATTTGTACGTGTCGTCTTGTGCTCGACTCACAGTTCGCGCGAAAGAGGTCGCTCGAGACATAACCTTAGCCGTAAATTTCTTTGCAAGTTTAGAATGTCTACTCCTATCTAATCTTAAAGCCTCATCAACAACTGCCATACGAGTACCAAAGCTCTTCATTGACACAATTGATGAAAAGAGAAGAGAGTACATAATGAGAGGGATCGTTACTCGGAGCCTGGAGAGTTGAGCGACTAAAATGATGGATCCGTAGATGACGTCTCGCGAGATAAAATCGATCAAATAGAGACGGCAGGAATGTCTATACGTAGGTTACCGTCCAGCCGCGGGTACCTGCGACGACTTCAGTAAATACCTCCAGTAGGAATCTAATTGGTGGTCATGGCCATGAGCACTGGTTGTATGCGCTTCTTCTTTTTCGGTTGTTGGGGTTGGTTTTCGCCGCCTGCACTGTTCAGGGACAGCTTGTCCACGGCCTCACCGACTTCCTCTTCGACGACACACGCCGGTCGTTTACTGGCGTGTACCGGATCGACAGGGGATGCTGCGGGCGCCAAAAGAGTGGGTGTAATGCGCGTTGCTGTCGTCTTTTTCACGCGCTTGGCGGGAGGCGCGTGAACCTGGATTGGTCCAGGTTCGCAGGGAGGCAATGTCGGAGCCGCGGGCGTCGGTAGCGACTTTTGCGGTACGAGCTGGACCATTGCTGTCTGTGTGACACTTTTCATCGACGAAGGTGATGTCGACGTGACGGGGGCGATTTGTTGCTGCGGTTGCTTGGGCGCCGGTACATATGGCCGTCCTAGTTCGCCACCATCGAAACGAATAATACTCAGATATCCATCAGTACTGCACACGATTAGAGTTTCACCATTGGCTGACCACGTAGCGTCCACCAAGTTGCAATAGTGCAAGCCACGAATCACCGCAAGGGGTTTCGTGTGGAATGTATCGTACACGTGTACAGAGTCCCATGTCAACACTGCAAAGACGGATCGATAAGGCAGGCCGTGTGTGTTTTCTTTCGACTTGTCTGCTGCTCCCTCTGGGAGCTGAAATAGCATAGGATTTGGACAAACGGCGATTGATGGCTATAATCGATAAGCAAGAAAGCGAATACGTGTCAGGGGGCGTATTCTTGAGTGCCGAAACAATCGGCAACGATCACGTGCTGTTCTTACCTTTTCAAGTCCGAGCAAAACGCGACAAGGTTCATCCCATTTGTGTCGTGCAAAGAGACAAGTTGCGTAAGAAGGCGATCCACCTCCTTGCTGCTTCCCAGCAGATGGGTCTTTGTGCCACAGGGCTGCAGGAGTTACCAAAAAGGCCCCATCCGTGGTGAAAGAAAGCCGTCGAAAGAAGGATTCCAACATAGCCTCGTCCGCGTACAAGTATTGCTTACTCACTCCACCGTCTTCCAACGGCGTCTTTCTGTACTTGAGCTGTTTGGACTTTCCCATTTCTACTTTTGTGTCTGTCAACATGTTACAAACTGCGTTCGTTGCATCGACGACGCTCTCGTTGTTAGGGCGGAGTACCTTTCTTTTACTCTTGGGCGGCGACTTTCGTGGGTATACTCGCACCGTTCGATCTGACGACATGCTAGTGATGTAGACCCCCAATGGATCATAGCTGACGCCCTGTACATAATGGGTGTGATCCATGGCATTGCGATAGATGGTCCGCCAGCCGGGTTCTCCAACACCGTAGTTGGCATCTTCAAAAAGAACAACAGAGTGATCAATACTGCCAACGACAAAACGTTTCGAGTCGGCGCTCCAACTTAGGTCACACACCGACTCCCCACTACTGGCAGCAATTCGTACGTAAAGGTCTTGTTCGCGGGTAATGGTGCTCCAGTAGTGGCGGCCATTGTCGTTGCCTCGCTTGGCTAGCGGAACGCTCCAGACGACCAGCGCTCCGCTGTCTCCTCCCGTCGCCAAGTGGAGACCATCTGGACTGAATGCCACCGTGTTGACTGGCCCCTCGTGGCGAGTCAAACTGCACAAGTATTCTACCTTCGTCTTTTCTCCTTCTAACTTGACCTTCCATAGATGGACCATCGGGTTGCCTCCAGCCGTAGCGAGTACATGAGACGTTTCCTCAATCCCTGACGCCAACATCGAAACGGACGACAAGGCGGCATTGATGCCCTTGTCACCTTCGCTATGCCACAAGATCTGTGGCGTTTCGACCTTCATACTGGTGCTAATCGATAGGTGGTGTCACTTGAAGAGGCGTCTTATCAAGAACTGTGATTTGCAAGAGAACAAAACGACTGCCGCTATCCTCTCGTGTTGTGGATTGTGTCGATCGTCCTCGTTTCGAAACGAGGACGACCGACGCGTGCGTGCGTGGTGCGTCATAGCATTCGTGTGGCATGACGGCGTGCTAAAAAAGTCGCAATCTGGCGGGCTCGTTTTTCCCGCTCTCTCTCAAGCGAATAGTTCACCTCGCAATCTAATCTTGCTACACCTAACAAGACGATTAGTTGAAAGGGTTTAAAAAGAGTGAGCATGCGCCTCTCTATTGATTAGTAGGAAAGCTGTAAAAAGGCTGGTTGCTATGTGTGGTGGGATTCTTGCTACTCTATAGGTCTGGAGGTTCAATCAATCACACGCTGCTTTTGCCCAGTTCGGTGGACACGACAAGGCCGAAGTGGTCGCTGGGAGCAGTAGGATACGTTTTAGATGAGCCATTGAACGGATTGACCTTGTCGAAGAAAAGTCCAGGTAGCGCTTGGGTTCCGAGGATTTGCGTACCGACACAGCGGACGTCTTCGTGAGCGGTTTTTGACGTCGATAGAAATAGACAGCGATCAAAGCGACGTTGGAGTTTATTGCTCAGCATCGGATTTGCCTTTCCATCGTATGTAAAGCATGTAGCTTTCGGGTCTGGGCGACTCTCGAGCCAGGCATCTTTCCAGTGCTCTGTTTCGAAGACCTTGTCCATTGGGGAATCCGGTGGTTTGCCTCTTCGCTCGTCGTCCCAATTCAAGTCGCCCATGAGCACAGCGTGATGGAGTTCTGGATGCGTAGCCATTTCGTCTTTCACGTATCTTTCGAATTCTTGCAACTGCTGTGGACGCTCTTTCGCACCGTTGTAGTCCTTAGATGCGTAGGATTCCAAATGCGTTGTGGCCACCAGCAACTGATTCTCCGACTGCGGTAAACGGACGCGGACATAGCAAAACCCCCGCGACATGCAGGACGTACTGAAATTGACCCATCCTGCATCCAAAACAGTCGGATCATTCGGTCCACGGGATCTCACACAGAGGAGGCAGTAGTAAGGAGCTCGGTTGCTTTGGGGAACCACTGTGAATCCGGCGGATGACAAAGATCGTTCCAAGTGAGGATGCGACTCTTCGGTGACCTCCTGCAAACCAACGAACCACAATGGTTTATCATGGCTATCCTTTTCAAGCAAGAGCTTGACCAAAGCATTCATTCGTTGCGGAACATGTGGATTTCGTCCATTATGTGGTCCAAACCATACATTCCACGTTGCCAACTGCATGGCCGTTGTCACCGGTTTCGAAGAGGCCTCGCTGGAACTCGTTGTAGACAAAAGTCGACTTGAACTGGATACTCGTTTCTTGTATTGGTGGCTAAGGAAATTGTCTGATCCAACACTAAGATTAGGCTCTGACGAAGCCTTTCGCTTGTTGCCATCGTTCGACTCGCGGCTGCAGTCGACTTTGGCCCGTCTGTTTCTCTTTTCTGGTTGCTGGTTGTCGGACTCGCTATCTGAACAGAGATCAACAACCAAGGGACTTTTTCCTGTACCTACAGGATCCACTACATTCTCATTTGAAGGAGAGTTTGAAGCGGCGTAGCGCTCTAAAGCAGCCAAACGTTGTCGGCGCACCGCTTCGCGGCGTTCGGCGGAGGAGTACATCGGGATGTCGATCCTGCAAAGAAAATGCGGAGGTTGGAAAGCACGCGCGACTCCAAGCGGAGACTTGGTGCCAAGAGATACTGCAAGCAAGTGCGAGAGGATGTTGCGAAACCGCATTCATCCCACAACAGTCGCGAGTCCACTATCAAAAGTGTCAACGCTATCATGGGTTGCTCTGGCCATGGCCGATTTCTATTTTTGGTTTTAAATATATTAGCGTTATAGTTAGTCGAACTCGGTTACCCTCTAACTAGAGGGTTAGTTGCCAAGTTTATTGGACCTACCCTAAATGATCTGAGTCGAATGTTGCTACCAATCGGCAATCAAGATTTATTTTTATCATAACGAGCAATAGGGTGACGTCACTGTCTTCAAAAAGTCGTTGCCATCGTCACGTTCACAAAATGAAAATGCACCAAACTTCCGACCGCTACTATTGGTGTCTTTCGCAGAAAGGGTTCGCATCACAAGGCCGTGTTGAAGATCTCGAAGATTCGTGCATGGGACCGATGGGTAATGAGGAAGTGTAACCGATCAACCATGGGATGAGGATCACGGAGGGCAATGTGACATGATAATGTACCACGAGTAGTTAAGCATGGTAGTAACGCATATGATCTAAGTTTATCTTTAGCTTTTATTTCTTCGCGCTTGGAGTTTCCTTGGCAGTTTCATCTCTTCCACGTTTCCATCTCTAAAGTTTGTGTGGTGTGAAATGTTTCTCTTTCTTTGTGGGCCTGCCATACCCTTATGCCATAGCTATGCGTGCGTGATCTAATAATAGCTTGCTTGTCTTAGCGTACCCTTTTCTTGATAATGAACCGTGGGAGTTTCGGAGCTGGCGGGAGCGGCCTGCCTTTGGGCAAGTTAGCGATCGGAGCCAAGTCGGCACCGAGAGGCCAACGTTTCATTGGAACACCGGTTGTCGGATGAAACATGGCAAGCATCGGAGGGCCCATGAGTGCCATCTTCACTGGGGGCGACTCACCACGGACGATTGGGCGCTTTGGCTCAGCGGTCTTGCGGACGGTTCTCGTATTCACGCCGTAGCGGCGTTGTTGTGGAACTCGGACCGTCTCGTCTTCATCGTCAGTGACATACGGATCAACTACTTGCTTTGCCTGTCGTGCTTTTGATACAGTTTCCTCGTCGTCGGCATGATTTCCCTTCCTAGGTTTCATGAACCCTCCGATTTCGCGTGAAGTCTTCAGGCAGAGAAGCGTGAGGGCCACTTCATCCGCCGTTCCACGTCTTCTCTTACCATTCTTGCAAGATTCAAACAATCCTGGCGTGAAGACTACAGCCTGGGGGAACTCCTTGCGCTTTCCCATGATGAATCCCTTGCATAAGCCACTTCAAAGTGCACTATGAGCTGTGAGACGTTGTCTTTTTTACCGGCGTACTACACGAGAATGATTGTGAGGTCTAACACGACATGGGCGAAAAGGCATTCGCGGTGTACCTGCATCGGGTGGGTTGTAGTTTTGACACCAACCATCAGCCTTCGACGAATCAAAAAGCCTCGTTTCAATCTTCGGCCAACTGATCGGTCATCACCACGTTAATTGGAAAAAGCGTTATATTGTGCAAGAGGCACAGAGAGTACTTCCACGCGGAGACGGGATGTTGCACGCATGTTTCCGGAAGATTCCAGAGATTCGAGAGCGTGAGGTGGCCGCTAGAGATTGCACATCAGCCATACAATTTTTTGATAGGTTGTTGAACATTCTCGTTCTTCGAATTCGCTGGAGTTCATAGTGACGTCATTCTCTAAATGACCATCCATACGAAGCCGCAGCGATTCCTGCACTTTCATGCGCTTCACTTCGTCCGGGCCAGATCACCTTTAGTATCCTTTTTCGCGTATCACTGACATACTTGAAGTTACCCATCGGCACCCGAGCACCGTTGGAATCTTCGACGATCAAATACTCCCAACCCAGAGGAAGAGGATAGCTCTCTCTCTCTATTAGAGAGGGATGACACGGCATACGGGAACAAGACTAGGAACTCTGCAAGGCACTGCAAAGAAAGATTATGCGTGTTTGTGTTTTTGGAAACCTTCTTTAACATATTTTACCATAGAGATACCCCTTTGTAAGATAAGGAACAAGTGTTACCTAACATAAGCACAGGGAACGATTATCGTGTAGAAATGGAGGGTTGCTTCTTGGCGCCGCGAGAATAGGAGACATACGAGTAATGGAAAGTGGAGACTCCATGGCTAAGAGCGAAGGACCGAACTCAGCGCCCTGGGATCTCTAAATTTGCCGAGACCGGGAGCTGGAGGTAGCGGCTTGCCTTTAGGTAGATTCTTCCCAAGGATAAGTGTGAAGACTTTCATATTCATAAGTAGAGGAGGACGCGCCAGAGCCAGACGAATAGGCGGCTGGTTTGGTAGTTCTTTTGTGGCCGTCTTGATGGCACTCTCGTCTTCCGTACTTTTGATAAGTGAAGCTGTCGGGTTCTCTGTCGTCCTATGTGGCCGTAACGTCTTGTTCTGTGACCGTACTCTAGTAGTCTTGCGAGGATCTTCTACCATAGGACCTTTCTTCATACAAACCAGAGTCATAGCAATAAAATCGGTGGAATCTGACATCTTCCCGACGGTAGGGCGTGTACGCTTCCGAGATGCCGGTTCAAGTTCCTCAGCGTAGTGCTCCACTACAGCCGGTGCGATCAGTCCGTTCTTTCGCTTTCCCATGGTACCTAATTATTCTCAAATTCTGGGGTGTCAAATTGATAGGTAGGTAGGGTCACCGTAGTCTGAGTTTGAGATGCAGAGAGGACCAAACTTGCTCGATGGGACTTTATGACTTTGCCGTGTCCAACAATTTGAAATTGATGTTTGTGGCCGCTGTTCTGGTGAGATTGCAGTTCGCATTGGGAGGGAAGTTTTTATTTCCGGCATGGGTGTAAAACTGAAATTCCGATGCAACTCAGGGAAGCAATTGATACGCATATTGACACCAGGCTTCGGAAGAACATCTACAATAAGTGTGATCACTTAGGGGCACAGCTGCCTTTTGGAACGCCGTGTCTCAAACCTCCGGCAATTTGGAGATGGAGCCGGAAGATAAAAATTGTTTACCGAGAGGCCCCACGCTTCTCCACGTCGGAACTCTACATTAGCGTTAAGGACTCGGCGTGTGTGCCATTACTTTTTGCCACGTAATTAGGGTACACTTACTCATAATAAGGTCAAAGAGTGATCTCTTGGAGTCATAGTTCTAATCAAGTCAATTTAAATGGTCTTCCAAACCAGTGAAAATTATTTATTTGCTGTAACTCGGAGTTGCTTTTTCTTGTACATGGAGAGAAGAACCGTTCTTTTTTGACATTTTGAGCTGATTTTGCGTGTCATTCTTGCTCAGAGACCATGCTAATCTTCTCTATAGTTAAGCGTTTGTTTAATGCCACCCGGCGACGTCCGGATTCAACCAGTATGGTTGAGAGGCGAAACTCTACCACGATAAAGAACTGCACGTGGCGATTCCAACGCAGAGGGTCCGATGTGGCGACGAGAGGTCTTCTCCATAGCGACAACCACACATTGTCATATTTCCTCCTTTGTCCCCGCCAAACTCTATCAAGCTATTAGCAGTCAAGGGTAACGCAACGACGAAGGTGAATCTCTAGAGTTGGAATATAATTGTTTCTCTCTCGGCTTCTTCATCCAATCGATTGTAGGAGGGGTGGAAGAACAATCAAAACAACCGGATCAAGATCAGGCAGCTTCCGTTGTCATGGCAGATTTCTCACTATACAATGATGATTCGTCATCCACAGAAGAAATGCCCATCTACCAGCTCAACCTCCTTCGAGAACCAATCCATGATTGCCTTAGCATGAGCCACAGGAGCGCGCCTGTCCCAGAACCGGTGAACAGCGAAGTGGGAAAGAGTACTCGTAATTATCCTTCACTATCAAAACCTCAGCGTACATCCCGAAAAGTCTCAGGAGCCGCTAAGATGCCTAGTGGAGACCCTCCCACATTGCATCAAGTTTGTCATGCTGGGTTGCAGAGTGAAACGGACTTGGAAGTGGCGATGGAGCTGCTGAGGTTGAACCCAGCGGAGGCTGCGAGACCAGAAAAGATTGTATCGCGAGAGTTGCGCGATGTTTGGGATCCGACCCAGGGGCGCATGGTGAAAAAAGCTATTTTCGTCAAATCTTTGTACTCATATCCGTTCAATTTGGCTGTCCGCTCCATCGTTACGTCGAGCCGAGGCGTGATGAAATCAATCGACCACGATGGAAATCTGGAGCTTGAACCTGCCGCAAAAGAAAAGATATTGGTTTCGATTCACTTTCTCAAGTTGCTCCTCAAGGCAGCACCTCAGGTTCTTTCCCAGTCCGACGGTTCCATGGATGTGAGCCCACTGGCGATTCTTATCAAAGAGCTCGCTGGCCTCTCAAGAGATTTGCCTCTCTTACGGAAGGGATGCTTATATCTTGTTCACAACATGGTCAAACTCTGTCCCATCTTGGTACTTCGACGAGATCGACATTCAAACACATTGCTGCACTTGGCGTGTCAGCAGGGAGCTCCTTTGCCCATCATTGAAATGCTTTATAGCCTGGATCCGACAGCGGTCAAGGATAGGAACTGGCATGACAGGACGCCTCTTGAAGTCGCCTCTGAACGAAATGGGGCAGGCCACGTCGAGCAAGAACTGGTCGTCAACTTTTTACGCCGTAAAAGCAAGAATGTCCTGAGTGAGGTATCAACGGTGCGCTAATGCTTCAAAAGTAAAGCATACTTTGTAGAGTCACATTTATGCATAGCAAATGATTACAAGTAGAAAGTTAACGCGACGATGTAGGAGCACAGATCACCTAGCTAGGTGGTGTTCTGTAGTTTACCGCTGGCTCCTTCCAAGGAGACCTAGAATCTGAGACAGCGACAGCTCGTTTGACAACGACTCGGAGGTCGTAGGTCCGGTGGAATCGGAAGGGCTAGCTGCCTGTGCGTGTACAGGATTGGATGGATCAAAGCGCCGATGCAAAGATGCGCTCCTGGTACTATCCTGATTCCGCATGTACTCGTTTAAGACGACACGTCTGGCTAACAACTCGCGCTCTTGGTCCACAAAAGCCGACACCTGTGCGGCTAATCCACGAGACAAACCTCCCAGACTGTTAACGGATGATGCGCTAGCAGCTACGCCAGGAAGGGCTGGACGATCAATATCCATGCGCGTCCCCACACCAGTGCCCGGCAGGCCGGTGATAGCTGGTCCAATACTGGATGCATTGGGATGTAGGTAACCGGGTACATTCGCTGCGCTGGCGAAACTGGTAGTGGATCCAAAGCGAAGCGAATCCAGTCGGTTAGAACCGTAGGCTGTTGGAGCTGTGGTGGGATCCGCAGGAAAATTATGGGAAGCTACCTTGACAAATTTCTCCGCCTGAGCAAGAAGCTTCTCCAAACGCTGGGACTCTGCCTTAAGTCCCTTGTTTTCTCCTCGCAAGTGTTCGACTGTCTCCGTGAGAGTATCGAAACGGCTCCTCTGTTTTTCTCGCTTACGCCTGGAGTATACGACGTTTTGTTCCCGCCGCCGTAGCTTGCGTTCTTCTGGTGTCATAGGGGCCTTTCCTCGTCGTCTAACGCGCAAGGGTGGGGGCTTTTTGGTGCATCGGGTCTCGTCATTCTTTGTGTACGAGGAATCGCTTGTCAAGATCTGCATCTCACAAGGCCCACTTGGAATCGAAACCGACGCAAACTTGTGGTCTCCTGTAGATTTTTCTATTTTGGCGTTCGACGGCGCGTTCTTGGGTTCCGAAGCTGGCTTCTTGTCCCGACACAGTACTTGCTCAGTTGCCACGCGACCTAGCAAGTCTAAGGGGTTGGTTCTGTGTGACGATGCGTGTACCTTGGTTTGATCCGTTTGTTTGTCGGCATCAGAGAGGAAAGAATCCAAAGCCGGGTTGGGTCGGCCGTGCCGATACTGCCACTCTAGCCAATCTTTTTCGTAGGTCCATGTGCCTCCTATGGTAGAAGGGATTGATTCCGAAGCAAAGCCGTGCTGTTGGAGCTGCGAGGCCAGATCGTTCGCATTCTTGCCAACGTGGACCTTGACAAATGGTTGCCGGTTGTCGCCATCGACAGTCTTCCCGAATAGCTTGAAGAAAAAATTGGTAAGACTTTGCAACGTCAAGGGCAAGAACGTATTCATCCACAGAGAACTCCTGGATACGCAAAGAACGTGAATCTGATCGAAAGATAAAGGGAACACTGGGAAAAGATCTTTTCCAATTGAGCGAACGAGAACTCGATCAAAGTCTCCAGATTTTGTGGCAGCTTCTGGAACTCGAATTATGAGTGTCACGCGGGGTTCGTATTCTGCTCTTTCGGCTCCTTCGTCATCATCATCCTCCAACCAGCAGGAAAGGAGAAAGAAAATGGCTCGGCGCCTTGCCAAACGAGGAAACTGGTGTGTCTTTCTGCCTGTTGTTTCGAATCGCGACCGATCGATGAGACAAACATGTCTTCCCTTGCTGTCTCTTGGAAGCGCAACCCCGACACCAGCTTCGATGACTTTTATAAAATCGTCGTCAAGCTCCGTCTCGTCGTCGTTTGCTTTTACTCCAGCTCCGGCTTTGAACTCGTCACGAGAGATTGTCATTGGCTTGAAAGCCATTTCTTGAAATAATTCGTAACGCTGCTGCCAATAGTTGGTCACTTGCTTCGCAGCTTTCCATGTATTCTTTTCGTTGTAATGCATGAACTTGTGATTTAACCTATTCACCAAGGCGGGGTTGCGTTTCTTTGCCATCCAGTAATGAGCGTCATCCTCCATATCTTTGATCGCCGCTTCTAGAAAGTCATGATTAAGGCTGTCATTTGCCTCTGTTGTATGTGACGCCAGCTCTCCTCCCAGCATTGAGCGAGAAGCTACAAGGCCTCTTTTAGTCGAAGTCTTTCCACCACCGACATGGGTCTCATGAGCTGTAGGACTGCCAACAATGTTTCTATCGAGGTTACTCATAATCTTCTCTCAGTTACCGTCGTGAATTAATATGAATGAGAGCTAAAGACTAAGAAATCGCACATTCCCGTCGATAGTATGACGGAGAAACCCGTGGTTAGTTCTCCAAGCGATTCAGCACGAACACCGACTTGCTTTGTTACGCCATCCTACGGTTTTCTCCGTTTGTTTGCACGTGTTAAGGTACGTGTTCTTGCAAGCTATGGTTGGAGAGAGTACATTAAGGTTAGATTTAGGGTACCAGCGCAAATTGTGAAATCATGGGTACTCTGAATAGGTCTCGATTAGTGAAGTTCCGAGCTTCTAGCATAGTGTCTATGGTATCATAGGCAGAGACCGTGAAACGGAAATGTTGATATGTCAAATGAAAATAGTGTTGAGACGCTATGCGTCTACGAGCTGTGCTTGGGAAGACCTGTATCGATAACTCCTTTCGACTCTTTAGAATAGACCAAACTGCTGCCTTATCTAATCGCCAAAGCTGGTCGGGGGTTGCAGCTGTCGAGAAAGATCCTGACGAAGACCGGAAAGCTCCGAGAGTTCGATAGTTCGCGATTGGGTCGAGGAGGCAAGGTACTTTGGGGCACTCTGGTTGGCATGGAGGGTCAACGGCAGTGCCGCATGCGCTCTTGACAGTGACTGCTGAGGTGGCGAAAAGGGACTTGGGTGCACCGCAATTGTGGCCGGGTGGACTGTTTCATTCACATTTAAGTTGTGCGAGGCCAGAGCGTCCCAACGCAGAGCAGAAACATGATCGCTTCCGCTGTCGGGGATTTCATTATCACGACTAAATGGACGCAAATCGCTTCGGACAATAGTAGTCATCTTGGTTCCTTTCTCGTTTTCGTATACTTCAGCCATCTCCTCAGCTTGAGCCAAAAGATCACCTAGTCGTTTCTCCTCTGCTTCAAGGGCTTTCTTTTTAAATCGTAGATCATTGAACTCCTGGTACAGAGTATTCAATCGATTTTTTTGTTTCTGTCGCTTGCGGCGAGAGTAAATGACGTTTAACTCACGACGACGGTTATTCCTTTCTTCCTCTGTTTCGGGCGCCTGCCGTGTCGTCTTGCTTCTCTTTCCGCCTGTCGTCACTGGAGTCGTCTGGGTTCGTTCTTTGGACGGAGCTTGAACTTCTGAAGAATCTTGAAAAGTAGACAACTCATCGAGGTTTGAAGAGCCCAGACTTTTTTGTTTCGTCGCTTCAGAAGGAGGAATTGAGGAGGTAATCTTGCGATCTTTGTCTTTCAATACCTTATCATTGTGCTGCATCTCGAAAGTCAGGCCTTGGGTACAAAGCCAATCAGTAAATTCCTTCTCGAGATTCCATGAACCGCCCATCGAAGCTGGCAAAGCATTTTCTAGAAAGCCGTGTGCAACCAACTGGCGGCAGGCCTCTTTCGGGGTCTTAGCGATTTCAATCTGAACTTTGAAATCTGCACCGTTACATGCCGTAAAGCAACGGGTAAATCGTTCGATGGCCATGGGCAAAATGTTTTCGGTCCAACAGCTGAGCGAAACCCCACTCTTTTCCGTGCAACACACTGGGTGAAGTTCTTTCAATGCGGTTGGGATCGTGGCCAGTACCTCAATAAACCGAGCAACATTGTGGCGGCTGAAATGGCCTACTAAACCGGCCGCTTTGGGTATTTGCACCAAAATGATAAACTCATTGGACGTGAAGATGGTTCGTTTGGCTTTGCCACCGCTCCGCATAAGTTCATACTCGCCGTAAGGAAAGGCAAACGAAGTAGCGATGGCGAAAAAAGCCTGGATTTTTTCTTCTAGTAGATCAGTTTTTACGCCAACCCAGCGCATTCGATCAAGCAGAATCACCTTTCTGCCGTCACTGTGTCCCGGGAGCACCGCTATTGCACCGAGCCGAATGAGTTCTTGGCAACTGGCTGATAATGCAGATACCGGACTACTTGGGTCAGAGTTAGTCTGCATAGAAAGTGGAAGGCATGCCCTATCTTCGCCAAACAGACGAAACCGTTCTGTCCAATAGCTGCAAACCTGCTTTGCGGCTTCCCACACGTTGTGCTTGTGGTAATGCAGGTACGTTGGGATCTTTGCGTGTACGAGCTCTGGGCATTTGCGTTTAGCATTCCAATAGGCGGTCGCTTGGCCCTCTGGAAGCCACTGAATCGCTTCCTCGAGCAATTGCGTATGACGATCTTCTTGTTTATTTTCATCTGAAGGAATGGAGTTGGGAACCGCCTTCTCTTCTGCGTCTGTGCTGGTAGTTTCAGGTGCAGTCTCAGACAAACATCTCGATTCGAAATTCATTGTAGCATCCCCAGAGGATCGATCAAACAAACTTTCGCCCGAGCTTTTGTAAATCGACATTCTTCTTACTCTGCTCTAAGAGGGTAGGGTATGGTGGCGTCAATGAGCTCTCTTTGCTCTCGAGTAGAGTAGCTTTAGAGTAGAGTAGAGCTAGCTCTAGTAGAGTAGAGAGGGTAAATGCGGTCTCCCTTATGACGAATTACACGCGGTGGAACTCGAAATCGGGCGCTACGCTACGTGCATAGACCCTGTGGCAAAGTGTTCCCAGAAGGATTTCTTGCCTATCGTTCTTAAGGTGCGTGAGCTTGTTGCGTCGAAAGGACACTTCAACTCGCGTCAGACTTAGTACTCTACTCTCCAGTAGAGAGAGGAGTACTCCAGAGAGGCTTTCGAGTCATAAGGTAATCGTATTCTGGGGCTAGGGTAGGGTAGGGTAGGGTAGGTAGGAAATTGGGAACAGGAGGAGCGGACAGAGGACTACCGTTCTACTTTAGCTTGAGTAGAGAGTCTTAGAAAGCAGAGAGTAGAAACTACTCCTAGAGTAGAAGTACTACTCCTAGAGTAGAAGTACTACTCCTAGAGTAGAAGTACTATCATATATCTTAGAAGAGGCCAAAGCCCCAAAATAATACTCGTAGGGTATGATATGTCTTAATAGCGGTCTATCGTATTGAAAATGTGCGCCCAGTTCTATCTTGGTTATGATCGGAGGTAGCGTAGCATGCCTCGGTAAGGTTGTGGAAGGTACACAACACGAATTCAAAAGTCAACGGGTAGAAACGCCGCAGCCAGAGCATCCCGGCGTGCTTTCGCCAAGTCAAATGAGTGTTTTGGGATTTCTTCCGCGACAGCTTTGTTGGTTGGCTTTTTCTCCACTGTCGTAGCTGGCCCCACCGGGAATGAAGCTGGCTCACTCTTCAAGCCTCCAGCTGCAAGCATTTTGTCGTGGTCCACCGGTAGCCTTTGATGCTCTGTTCGGACCTGTTCTATAGTGTTCTTTTTTCTTGCTTCAAAAAAGTCTCCCTGGTCCCATAAAGCGTACGCGGTTGCGAATGCAGCGTCGATTTCACTTCCCGGCCGTTGCCTCGCAGATAAGAAGTGTCCGTATAGCAAGTGGTGCTTCGGCTCCTTACTGTTGAGAATCACGTTGGAAGACATCCCTTCACCAGCCGGATAATCACCTTTGCTGACAAAGAGCAAGTCCTCAAACTGCCGTTGTACTTTCTCCCAATGCTCATCGGATAGCTGTTCTCGTTGTTGCAACGCGATGACAAGTGTGTGTCGTTTCCCCGCAGTCACGGGATGAACTTTGTGTGGATACGATGGTGGGTAAAGATACAAGTCTCCGCATTCGGGTTGGAGTATTTCTGTGCCAATGGCCAGTTGTCCACCTTGATAGTCGATGTCGGCAGTGCTTAGCATAACGTTTATGTTCCAAAGGCGGCTTTTGCCATCTGTCGGAGTGCAGTCAACATGCCAATCGAAAAAGCCTTTTGGATTGAATTCATGAAGCAAAACGAACTCAATCGAGTTCTTAAATTCCTCGTATGACGCCGAGAGTGACAACAAAGACGCTCCGTCTGTGCTGTTGGATGGTGCTGACACTGCATCGGCCGAGTATGTAAAAGCTTTCTCCCAAATACGTCGGAGAATCCACTCGTAGTTGTTCGATATGCTTGTCTCACAGTCGTCAAAGTAATTTGTCCGAACTGCGGTATCTGGTCGGTGATCCTCGTGTGCTGATATTCTGCTTCGAATATCGTCCACTATTTGTCTCGACTCCTCAATTGTGAAGGCGTTGCGGTGGTAATGTAACACCTCATCCGTCGGGCGGGGCTCTTCCGAGGCAACGTCTTCGATGGCCGGACTTACATCCTCAACAGCATCGAGTAGCTCGGGTTCAACCAGGACGGGAGTAAAGGTAGAGAGAGAAGTGATGGGCTCCTTCGAGTTTCTGCCGATAAAAGCACGACAAGATGATCTCACACCTATCCGTGTCCTCGGTCCACAATACGAGTACGCAAAGCCATCGGTTCGTCGTGCAACGATGACTAGACCAGCGAGCAACCAAAATTGTCTCTCGCCCAGCATTGTCGACTTGACACGTCGTTTCTGGTCTGTGGATTTCTCTATGATGCCCTTGTCGATCAAATTGTTCGATTGGAATCAAGGTATCGTTGGGGAAAAGGGCAGCCACCGTTGGCCATGGTGATCGGCACCACGTATTTCTTCTTCAAACGTCACAACTCACAACTCCCACTGCGACACGTCACTGTTGCAAAGTGAGAACTTTGATATTTAAGCATCTATGTTTTGTTTATGACTGTAACCGACTTCAAATTGGACCCTACACGAGTCGTCAAAACTATCTCTCGATTAGAGGGTGCACATGCCTGGGGATAAGGGATCACGCCATCCACAAGGGCGTTCGATCTACATCGTCTCGAAGATCGTAAATTGGATCCCGAATAACTGACCTAACACAAGAATATGAAGCACTGGAATGTGGAATGTGTCGACTCTACTAGCGAGGCAACGGACCGACAGAGAAAGTAGAATTAGTATTGGTCAAAGCCCGGATGCAAGGGGACGCTCTGGGAAGTACCACAATCTAACGATGCCCGACGCAGGCGGATGAGAAGGATCACTTAGCGGCAACCATAACTGTTCCCTATATCTCCTATTACTGTGGTATAGAAGACGATAAACTCTTATCCGATTGATGCCTCTGGTAATAAATATGAAAAATAACTTTGTTCCGAGAATGTACGAGTATCCCTCCCGCATCGTATTTTAAAGTGGGGTTTTGTTGTGGAGGCGGCCGCTGTTCGCACGGGGGACCATACGCCTGCGAGAGGACTTCTTCTTTTCTAAGAAGTAGGCACGGATCATATCATGCGTGATGGTTTGATAGGTTTCCAACCAGGCTTGCTTGGTGTCTTCGTGACCCATTTCATCCGGGATAAGTTGTTCGAGGACGTGAATCAAACTGTTGCCCATGTCGGCGTACATTTCCGGTTTGACTCCGTAGCGCATGTGCTTTGCACCAATCTCCAACAGGGCTTCAGTGAGCATGTCCATGTCGGGTCCAAGCATGTTCACAACGGTGTCGATCATCTCGACAAAGGACGTTGCATGAACAAGAAATTGCTTTGACTGCTTGATATCCAACGACGTGGGATCCATGTCGAGAGGGAAGCCAAAAAGGAGTTTGACTTTACGATTGACCTTAAAAAGACTACAAGGCATAGATATTGTATAGGAATGGATGTGAGTCACCCTCTACTCCAGTGAATGTACGGTTGACACGTTGACACTGATCACGCATCGATTATGATACTTACTCTTCGAAAATGATGCTTCCAACCTCGTCAAAGCTCTTCGTACGCCTCAGCTGCTCCCAGCTTTCAATTACCTGGCTAATAGTGGTGTAGCTAAGGTCCTTTACCATGGTATGATCTAATCTTGCGTGATGCGGGAGGCGTTTCTTGGGTTTCTTGTTGGGAAGTTTCCAATTTATGAGACGAAAACAACCGAGTTGTTCAGTTCAGTCACGAACACCTGGGACCCAATGTATGAAAGCCTCATCCTTATGGTACCCTGCATAAGATGCGCCATCTATGGCCGAAAAGACCCTTGTCGCCATTTTCAGTCACTCGTGCCGCACCGATGAGTCCCTTGGTGAGGGTGTTGCATCTATCAGTCATCAAACAAGGTAGGCGAACAAGGGCTGCCGCAAGAGCGTCACGAGAAGATATTGAGACTCGCCTTGCCTCGCTCTCTACTAGTAAGACAGAGAGATCATTGAAATCGTCGTTAGGTAGTCACAATAATCGTATCTACTTCTTCCTCACCCTATTGAGAAAGCAACGTAAATTTTTCTAAATCTTCGCCTGTCGCTTTGATCGAGTTGTGTGAGACGGTCGTGGTCGGTGTTTAATAGATCAACTGAAGATATGTCAGAAAAGACCGTGGCAAAAGTCGGGGCGAAACAGGGCAATAAGACGACGACGACAAGACCGTCGCCGGCTTCAAGTCAGAGATCAGACGTCGTCGAAGCGAGCAGCGGATGGTCGATATGGTCACTCCGCACAGTTGCCTTCATTCTAATTGGGGTAATCATTTGTGCGTCGCTGATGTTCTCTGCTCAATCAGCGAAGTCGATGGAAGAGTTGTACAAGTCGCTTCAAGACGGAGTTGAGTATGCGATTAGTAGTGGCTCCAGTTTATCTGCCTCTGCTGGGTCGCCGGTTCCTGTGAAAAAACAAAGCGGAGAAGTCGGCCAACATGTAGATATAGTTGCACAAACTCGGGAAAAGGTGAAAACGCAAGAGGATTCGGCATCAATCGCAGCGAATCAAAGTTCACTTTTGGACTCAAAACTGGAAGACAAAACAACCGCTGCGGTTGCCCCATCGGAAGATGTTTCAACGATAACAGGCGCAGATTCTGTCGATCCAAGTGACTCTCACTTAGGCGACGCTGAAAAGCCAAAGAAAAAAGGCCTGAACGTCATCGTTCTCTACCCTGATGATATGCGTCACGACTCTCTTGGCTGTGCAGGAACTCAAAAAGTGAAGACACCGTTTCTTGATCAAATGGCTAGTGAGGGCATCCGGTTCACTCACAACTGTGTCACAACGTCAATCTGCTGGATTAGTCGGGCCACACTCTTCTCGGGACAGTATGTTTCGCGGCACAACTCCACGCATTTGTACAAGCCGATTGGGGAGAGTGCCTGGAACCACAGTTACCCTGCTATATTAAAGAGGAATGGATACTATGTTGGACATATTGGCAAGTGGCAGTATTACAATGTTCCGTTCGTCAAGGAATTCTTCGACGACGCCAGAGTCTATGAGGGCCGTCATATTTTCAAGGTTAAGCAGAAGGAATTACACGTGACCGATAGAAATCGAGACGATGCAATAGACTTTCTCAGAACAAGACCGAAAGACCGAAACTTTGCTCTTCAAGTCGCGTTCTATGCCCCGAAGGCTGTCGGCACTGGTGACATGCAGTGGACGCCAATGGAGAAATCGGAACATATCTATGATGACGAGCACTTTGACTATCCCTCTGGTATGAATGAGTCGTATCACCGGCTTCCGCGGTTCTTTCACGAAACGAAGACAGAAGCTCGAAACCGATTTCGTCAACGATTCGGTACTCCTGAAAAGTACGACGCCTCGATGAAGGCATACTTCCGAATGATATCGGAGATTGACGAAGCCTGTCGGGACATTTACAATGAGCTCGAGGCACAGGGTATTCTTAATGAGACAATGATAATATTTACGACCGATAATGGATTCTTTCATGCTGAGCATGGCCTATCAGGAAAGGTACGCTTCAATGTTCGACGATAGTGTACTTTTTCTGAATCTTGAAATACTCACCATATTGTCTTATTGGACTTGGTAGTGGTACGCATATCAGGAGAGCATTCGGGTTCCTCTCATCATTCGTGATCCCAGAATGCCGAGGGAGAAAGTAGGTAAGACTAATGACGATTTCACATTAAATATCGACTTAGCAAGTACAATCCTCGGCGCGGCAGGTCTATCTCCGGACCCAGGAATGCAGGGTCGGGACATTGCAGATCTCTACCTGCGCAAGACAGATCCACCGTGGAGGACCGAATTCTACTACGAATTTCCGTCGAAAGGGAAGAAAAAAATTCCGGGGTCATACGCTCTTGTTCGAAAAGACTTCAAATATTTCTACTATCCGGAGTGGAACGTGGAACAGCTTTTTAATCTCAAGGAAGACCCTCTGGAGGAGAACGATATTTTCGACGAACCACAGCATGCTGACTTAATAAAGGAAATGCGACAGCGCTTCAAAGAACTGCAGCAACAAGCCAAGTAAGCACTAATTTTTTGTTCTCGCGTGGACAACAAAAACTAAGGAAGTCTCGATGTTGAGAGGCTGGGGAGCTGGCATTTGTTTTGGCAAGGGTAGAAAAGTGATTGCTCGGGTTTCGACAAGGAGCAACAGACCTTTCCCTGATGTGGATGTATATCCTTACCACTTTCTGTGAATAAAAGCGACGAAAAAGCCCCCTGTGTCATGGTCCTGTGGTAGCAATCGGCGACAATTCCGAAGGTAGCAAGTTTTTTGGTTGACTGACATTTTTCCCTGGTTGTTTCGGGCGGCAGGCCACATCGACGCCTTTGCATTCGCCATAGCATTTGCTAAGGCAGCTTCGTAAGAATCATGCCATCTTAAAGTAGGGGATTCACCGTCATTATCGAGTTCATAGTCGTCTCCGTAGTCTGCAACATTCCATTCGGTGGCTCCATGCTGTAATTTCAAGCCCTGTAAATGAGGAGCAGGTAAAATTTCGTACTGCTCGTTGTTAATTGACGATAACCGCGACAAAGCTGCAGCAACAACAGCTTCGTCCTCGACCGGGTTCAATGAGCAAGTAGAGTAGCTCACGATACCATCGACGCGGACACATTTCATCGCTCGAACAAGAATCTGGACTTGCATATCGTGTAGCGTATTTCCAATATTAGGTGACCAGTTTGGGATAATATGGGGATCTTTTCTACAGGTTCCATCTCCTGAACATGGGACGTCGCAGATCACAGCATCGTACAACTTCTTTTCGCTTGATGGTATAGGGAACATTCTGGCGTCTTTGTTCACGTAACGAATTGTTTCCGTGGCATACTCGACTCGTGAACGTTCGACGGCCTCTGTCAGAGTCTCAAGTCGTTCAGGATGGATGTCATTAGCTCTTACTCTGCCTGTTTTACCGACTATCTCTGCTACCTGTAAAGTTTTGCTCCCAGGCGATGCGCAGAGATCAAGCACACGCATCCCAGGCTTGATGTAGCCGCCCTTTTTGAGAAGGAGCACCGGAAGCATGCTACCCAACTCTTGCCGGGCAATTGTTCCATCCATGCTATGTTCGTTCAGAAATTGTTTAAGCTCTGGTGAGCTGTGTGTGAGTGTCTTTATGTACGTTGTTGGCGATCCCTGATAGATCCGTTTGTCTCCGAGAATCGGGTGTCGCAAGTTCTCGAAAGATGATAGCTTGACTTTCAGTGCATCCTTCCGCTTTTGATCGATTCCTTCCCGTATGCGGAATGTCACAGGCAATGGTTTCGACAGCGCTTCAAGAAATGAAAAAAGGTGGGAATGGTCCTTGCTCATAGCTTGCAGTAAGCGTGACTCTGCGAACTTTGGAGTATCCTTTGTCTTTGACCCCTCTTTGTCATTTGGACCGCATTCCTTACAGTCTTCGATTTGCTTGCCGGATTTCTTCTTGCGTCGCTTTGACGCCCTGGATAAGCCGCCGTGTATCTTTCTAATTCCTTGACTTTTTTCTCTGGTTTTCTGCTGTTCGATTTCGGGCGAACTAGCACTATCGATGGCCACCGCTATGCCCAGAGGCTGCCTTGCATAGTACTGGACAAACAAGTCATACCCAGCTCCAGTCTTACGATGCCAGAGTAACTCAGCCTTTTTGTCGCGCTTGGAAGAGCCACTTCCGCCAAATACTCTTGTTCGGGCAAGTGCCAGTGGATTTGTTGACTCTGAACGCCGTTTGCGACTTTTCGGGTCGGCTTTCCAGTCGTTTCGATCATCAAATGATGTTGTCGTTGTTCCGGCCTCAACATCCATCAAGAGAAGCACCTTCAGATTGAGCCTGTCCCTTCCCTTTCTCGGGTCCGTTTTCCTGTCTAAATTTTCATTGGACTCGGTGGCCTTCACCAGTTGCTTCAAGTGGCTGATCCCGTTGAACAAACAAGTCGTACGGTGCTGCCTCCAATTCAGTGCAGAATTAATGTATAAAATGGGGATGACGTCATACAGTACCTCGAGAGAGCAATTAGTAGGGTCAAGCGATTGACTATCTCGAAAGGGAGACCTTCCGTTGCTCTAAGATAAACCCACAGGTAGCATATCTCACAAAGTCAAATCGTTAGAGAGCAAAAACGCTCGGGAAAATTGATATCGTTTTGCTACATACTCGTATCGTTACAGTTGTTGCTGTTCGACGACGGCCCAATGTCTTTGCTCCAATCATAAACAAGCGCATGGTCGACCAGGTTACTGATGGAGCCCCAGTCCCGCAGTGCGTGGACTGCCTCGCTTTTGGAGTCAATAGCGTCCCGAAGAGCGGCGCCAGCTTGTAGCTTTATTTCGTCTAAATCTTTCTCGTTGTTGGAAATAGGAAAGAAAGCGTGCCCAACTTTGGAAGAGGACTCTCGAAAAAAACCCAAAAGCTCTTTCCTGGCCGAATACGCAGGAAAGCCAAGGCGTTCTCCAGTGCGTAAGCTCTTGTACTGTTTCGCAAGGACGTATTCAACGTCATCCGGCTGGGAAGGACTATTTGTCTCTACATTCGTTGACGATGGACCAGCAGAAGCCACCCCAGGAGCCGCTGCGATTTCTGTGTCAGAGTCCGTGGTAGCAGCCTTCGTACTACTAACATCACGAGCAGGCATTTGGACAGGTAATGGATCGGATGAATCGTCGTATCGCGGTGGGAAGGATGCAGTGGAAGCCTGCGGTTGGCCGGTGGGACGAGAGGGAAATCCCTGTGCTTGGTAGGATTGATAGGCCGCGTCAGACGCATCTGCGGGACCCTGCGCTTGGTGGTCCACAAGTGGTCGGCCGTCCGGTCCAGAATATGGATAAGTCCTGCTGGTATGGAGTAGTTGCCCCATCTGGGAATGATGCTGCGGTGGCATCTGAGGGTGGGGTGGATGCATTGGGACGGGGCCTCCCGGTCCAGTCCGCATGACTTGGCCAAAGGGGTCGTATCCCGAGAATGGCGGTTGTGGATTCATGGAACTACTCATTGCTGAAGGGCCGCCACTCTCTGTAGACGATTGAGATGTAGCGGACGTACTCTGGGTGGATCCCCTCGTAATATAATCCTGTAGAAGGCGTAGCTGTGCCCTTGTAGAATCCGAATAGATATTCAGTACTCTTGATATCAGTGGGTTTGGATTAGGCATGTTGTGGTATGGTCGATTATAGTCCGGACTCCCGTCAGCATACTGAGCGTACCCTAAAACTTGCCACTGCAAAGGATACAGACCGTTGACAACTTCCTCCACCCACTGTGAAACGCCATTCACAGCTTCACGCAACAAATCCTGCTCGGGGCCATCGGGCACCCCTCGGGTTGGATTCGGCGGATGTTGTGACATGGACTGTGATTCACTGTACAATCCCTGTCGCTGTGGTGCACTGGATGAATTGTAAGCTGTAGGTGTGTTTCGTTGGGTGTAGTCCGCATTTGAACGAGACGCGGTCGACCCTGTGCGCTGCCTCTTATTCCTCTTCGAACGAACGGAGACGGCCGGTGAATAACCAGGAGCGACATAACTCGTATCGGTGCCCACTTTGAGGCAGAAATTCTGCCCTTGATGATTCTTTGACACGTCCTCGATTCGGAAACGGATTCTTGCTTTGCCCCCGTCGAGTTTGTAAGACTCGAGCTTCCCCAGTGTTCGAAATATGTCTTGCTTACTGACCTCAAAGTGTTCATCCGTTTCACCGTAGTAGCAAAGTACCAATTTGAGAGGCAACTTTTCATTTACCCTCGTACCACTTGCATCAAACAGGCCAACATTGACTTCCATCGACTTATCACGCCCGCCTTCGTCTTTGTACCAGACCGAGCTCCACGAGTCTGAGGCCAACACTCGAATCTTGTATCGGACGAGTCTGATTTCCCTTGTATACACTGAATTTACTAGTTGCTCCTTCGATGACAGTCTCACTTTGACCACAGTCTCCCTATCACTGCTCACCCGAACTCTAACTCTCCCGGAACGGCGAGAAGACGAAATTCGTGGCTCTTCCAAGATAGTGATGGATGACGAACTGCCTTCGATAGGCTCTGCTTCGACCACTTCGGGATAAATGGTTACATTGGTCGGAGGACTGTCGGATGAACCCCGAGCAGCTTCAATGGAGAATTCGATGTCAAAGGGCTCCTCGGCGAAGACGTGACTGGGTGGCTGTTTACGTATGCAAAGTGAAGCCATCTCGTGCTCTTTGGCATCCTTGTTCGATGACTCTGGAGACGAGAATCGATCCCCAGAAGTTCTGTCCATGGTGATTCGGAGTCAATTTTAATGCTGTACAGAAAAAATTGCGAGTTTATTATCGAATCAACCTAACCCAGCACACTGATCTGTCCAAGGATGAGACTCACTTCTCCGTCTCCACTAGCGAAACGCCCTCCGAAAATAAGATGGTTCAGTGCTTCGGATTGTGTTTTCAGGAGGTATTCGACCTTTACCGCCTCTCTCTCCAGAAAACCAGCATCCCTTCGAAGTCCCACCTCACTTTGATTTGCTACCGTTGGTCTTCACTAAGTGTCTTTGGTCTGCGTGAGGAAGGTTGGATGAACCGTCTTTGTTGGTGCGCCATCGTTATTACTCTTCTACCAGCTAGTAGGGAAGATTCCAAGGAAGTTTCCTGCGCAAGCAGTACTGTCTCCCTGATAATCACAAGTTCATTGCTTATCGTTGTATGTGTTGCTTTATGCGATGACACACAAATATTCAAATAACTTATATTAAGTATGCCAATACTTAGCGTCAACCATCCAATCAAACTCAAAGAATCGCCAGCCTCTTAGCGCCCGTCCTCCAATTTCTCAGTCCCGGCCAACATGGACGCGTGCTTCTTACATCATTAGTCGTGACTCAACATGGGTCGTTCCGTACACCGGCCAGACGGTTTCGTGACCCAACTATTCGTGACTGGACCTTCCCGGTTTTGGCGGTTTTGGGAAGAATCGTTTGAGTAGGCGTTGCCATCGACAAGCACGACCGAACACATCAACACCATTATCCTGGCAATCTTGCTTTGATCCCACAACCTCCAGGGCAAGACTCTTGACAATGAGCAGCGATAGTCCCGCCTCGTCTCCACGGTCGCCCATTCGAAGGATGGTACGAATGCGCTTGTTCACCGAGGAAACAGTTCACCACCAGAACCGCGATCCTCAAAGATTGCAGTCTTCAGGAGAAGCACCACCCTGCACCACTATGCGAAGCGACGAAAACCCCTTTGAAGAAGGAAATGCGTCAACGATGGTATCTCACGTCGTACAAAATCCAACTGGCCCGCAAGAAGATTCAATTTCGTGTGCATCCGATGTTTCATCCTTGTCACGAGACGACACGCTTCAACGATTCTCGCTTGCCGACTCGAATGATCCGGCGAACGTCACATTGCCGCCTACAATTTTCGTACCGACGCTCTCTACTACGCCTAATTGGCTGGTAGAGGCTCAGGAAACTGATAGCACTGCTCCTGTTCCACCACCGCTGTTTACTGGTGGGCCGTCACCTGCTATCCCAAGACCATCGTTCGGTCGTGGGCACCAGCAAAGATGCAACCCATCGTTCGGCGATAGAACTGGTGCGGGGGAGTTGTCACAAGCCGTGGGCACTCTTTCTTTGGCTTCTCCGACACTGAGCTTAAATGCTGAGGTGGTTGAAAATACCTCGATGGCGTCCGGCAGTCAAGTGATCACGAGAAGAAGGAGTAGAACTCAGGAAGGTCCGTCACGTCCTCCTCATATTCATCGTCGGGTCGCGACCTCTACCTCTTTTAATACAATAAGCGTTGGAAGCATTGTTGGCCAATCATCTTGGCAGACAGCACCAGCCACAACTGTCACATCAACCTCGTCGAACCTTTCCGAACAACTCCATATGATACGAGCGAACAAAAGACTGCAAGAACTGAGCAGGACAACGCCGCGCCGCAATCCGGTTGCCGACGATTTGAAGTATCTGTTAGAAAAAGTTGCCTCTCCTATTTCTAAGACATGGAAGAAAGAGGAGAAAGTGGAGCTTTGCAGGTCCTCCGGGTGCTTGACGTAAGAGGTCGATTAGTACCTTTAAAGCCATCCTGTTGAGGTTGCGCAAATGTACCCCGAATAGGGACATCGGATCACTGCCTAATGTCAGTTATGGTTTCATCAATGACGTATTCGATTTGTGTTGTCAACGGAGTCCTCCTTCTTTGGGAAGCAAGTTGCCCCGTGATGAATGGAAACGATATTGATAAGTTATTGGCCTTTTCTGTTTGATGTCACCTTCCTATCTCTATCTTAAAACGCGTCAGACATTGTAAATTTTACGACGAAATAATAAAAATAATAGTAGTAGTAGCTTAGTAGTAGTAGCTTCTCTTATAATAATAGTATCTTCTCTTGTAAAGAAAACGGGCGCGTAAAACGTTCCAGCTGCACTTTCTATCTTCGTGCAAATTACATGCCTCAACATTCGTAGTCTTCCTCGTCATCTTCATCTTCTTCGTCTAGTACTTCTGCAAGATCCCCCAAAAGCGACACCACGGTGGAAGACTTTTCGTTGCCACTCAAGCGCCGAAAAGGCCGTTGCACTGGTAGGTCTGCCATATTGTCATTCGTCAATTCGGAGTATAGTGTCCGTCTCCCAGAATGATGACTTTTACTGCCTAGATTGGAAGAGAAGGCCCGACGGTGATCTTGTCTACTTGCCATCTTCTTGGTGACTTTTCTGGAGATAGAAGAGGGGGATTCTAATTTGCTGGTGGGGGTCGTCTTCTTCGTTTTGAGTTTACCCGCGCTCGGTGATGATGGGACAGAGAGATCGGATGAAGACTGTGGCGTAATGGGAAACCCGTGCCTCCTCGGTAAAGAGGGAGTCTTGTCGTATCTATCATTTGGGCATCTAGTAGAAGAAGCAACTTCTGGTCGCTCCTCTGATACGTTGGCTTGATTTTCAGGGCTCAGTGGAGATTTGTCCGTCATTTCGGCCTTATTGATTCCGGTATCATCGTCGCTATTGAAAGCAGTTCTACTTTCGATTACCAAGGTTTTCATTATTTGTACCCAGGTTGATGCGAACTTATTCCTACCTTTGAGAGAAGGTCGAAGTAGCTTTTGGAGGAGAGCTTGTTGTGTGATTGTGTGATAGCAACGATGTTCCTTCAGTGTTTGCCCAGGATCTCTTGGGCCTTGCAGATGAGAGAGTGATGGCGAAAGATGCGAAAGACGAAAACGTACATAGGGTACGTACCAACGTACCTGCCAATGAAAGAAGAAGGAAGAAGGAAGAAGGAGAATGATGTCACTCCCCTATTTATCATTATTTATGAATTATGAAGAATATGCCGGAGACCGTGGCAGTCCGTGGATTTTAGCCCGAACCTTACCCGCGTGAAGGATAGGTGCGAAGATACTGTCCGACATGGAGGTACGAACGACGTTTCGATCGTTTCGAAGTCGACCATGGCGCTTTTAGCAGCAAAGACAAGTCTCTACATGCAACGGTTTTAATAGTTTTTAGAGGGGCTGGAATGGAGTGTTTATGTAGGGTCTTTTTTTTCGGTTTTGATCGGTCGGTTTCGTAGGTTTTCATGCAGTTAGTGGAGGCGGATTCTCTTCGTTTCGATGTAATCGTCCTCTTCGTAGTCCTCACTGTCAGAGCTGTCTGGAACGTTTATTTCAGTGACAGTGTAGCTCTTCTTGCGCATCTTGGCCATCTGCATGGCATACTCTGTCTGTGGTCCTTTCAAGTGTAGGTAGACTATCATTCCTCCACCTGAGCGCACTCCGATAGTAGGCTCTACGGTTTCCATCTTTTCCGTTAAAGGAATGATAGATCGGGCATAGAACTTGCCATCAGAGTGCATGTGAGTCATTTGTATGTCTTGAATAGTAGTTCGGGTGGCTGTCTTGTCCGCCTCTACCAGCTTCTTATCAAACGGAAGGGCGGTGTACTTGGTTTTAGAGGTCGTTTTACTGAAAAGGCCCCTAGGAACCTCGCAAATGATGCGAATAGACGTCCCATCATCAATTAGATCAATATGCCAGCACTTAGGGTCTGCACAGACATCTCCAGATGGTGGAATTAATGCCAGGCACTGGCGAGATCGTTGGGTCCGGGGGCACTTGTACAAGTTTGTCGTTGTCAAGACAATGGGTAGGAACTCAAAGTACTTCTTGTTTTCCTCGTTAGCACGGGCAATATCAATGCCCTGGGCAATAGGAGGTTTAGGCGTAACGGCGGGGGGCATTTGCAGCTTCTTGATAGGCGCAGACACGACGGGTGTAACGGCAGCCGGCTTCTTGTTTTCCTTATCATCTTGATCTACAAGGAGAACCTCACCTTCTTCGTCTTCCTCGTTGTCTGAGGGTACGAAGGGTTCGTCCTCCGGCCTGCAGGGGAGCTCCTCCTCTTGTTCTGGACATAAGCGAAGAATTTAGTTAGTCTCGATTGTCCTAAATGCAGTCGGTTAGACCGTGATATAGCGAATGAATAGATCGCCAACGAAACGAGATTTTGACGTACCCTTGAGCGCCTTCTCAGTGTCCTCCTGCTTCTTTAGACTTCTTTTAAGGTTCTTCAGCTTGTACTGAATAGCGTCTAACTTGAAAGAACCAAGAATGCCAGGCGCCTCAGGTCGATCCTTGATGGTAGACCACAGAGTGTCCGACTTGATCACGCCCTCGTCGACGAGGCGTTTAAAGTAGAGGTCTTGTGGTCCTCCGTCTTTCCAGCTGGAACAATCCAGCTTTCCGCTCCATAAGTCAGACTTCTTAGTCTTGGTCTTTTTAGGCGGCATGGTTTGGGGCATGTTGTAGTTGTTGTTGCTGTTGATAAAAGAGCCACGGTTGATTTTGTGAGACACCGGAAGAAAAGGCGTGGCCTCGGTCGACTTGTGAGAAAAAGTCTCGTTTCGTACCTTGTAGTAGGATTCCTACGGCCAGCTCCGGCAATCCGAACCTTCTAAACATGGTAATGCGAACTGTGACAAAAGAGAACTTCCTGGAGGCATCGTAAGGGTAAATAGGAGCTCTTTCGTGGCGCGCCATGGTCAACTTTAAGTGAAATATTTCGAGTCTCGAAAAAAGAATGACTCGAGTTCGAGTTTTCGCTGGAACGTGCAAAAGACTCCGACCAATCAAAATTGAGTCACACGCCGGCCTACACACGATCCGCCAGCCGTCCACTACTTAGGACTTGTACCCCCGGTTTGTGAAAAGAAATTTTGGGCACACCCGTTTGCCCGAGGCATGCCCGGATTCCTGTGGCAGTCCAAGGGCAAAAAATAGGCCGACCAGAAAATTCTCATCACTTGCCATGGGAACAACTCGCCAACAAACCGTTGAATGCTCTCAAGTTTCATGTGACTTCGCTAGTTTACTTAATTATTAACAAGACCTGTATGTGACTTCGAATCGTGGAACGCCTCCATCATAGAGTAAAAGCGCTATCAAGTTGTGATGGTTTCCCCCAAAACAGCCCATGCCCGTGCTAATTTCGTGACATGGCGTGGGGTGCCGTGGCAGGAAACCCACATCGATTGTTGGCGTATTGTATGATCTTTTCATGTGCAAGTTGGCGTATGAATCTATGGTCTCGATGAATAGATATATAGCATTCAACATGGTGAATTTCATGGTGTGGTGGTTTTTCGAAGGTTGTCCTTAACACGAAATCCGGGCACGATTGCACAAGATCCGGGCACGACTTTCCCTTCACCCCCATTTCAAGGATTGTACATCTCCGTGTACACTGCTACTAATCTTGTGTACAATGAAGCGACTTCAATTATTGAGATGAGAATGCCAGGAATGGCTCTCGATTTTCGTTGCATCATTCTTGTGTGTGGTATGCTAAATAAAATATTTACATAGATACAAAAGCGTGTTTCGCCCACGATTCTCTTAAACGAAAATTCAGGGGCTTATGTTGCAAATGAGAACTTCGCTTAAGTGATTTGAAATCGTGTTTGGCAGGCGTGTTTGCTCCGACTATCTCGCGGAGAGTAGTCTATCGCGGCGTATCGGGTGTTTTTCGACTTCTCACGTAGAATTCTACATGTTTCAGTACTAAACCACTCTAATTTCGACAACTGCAAGTTGCCACTTTTTTTTAGTTGCAGTCGATCGACCATGGCCCCTTGACCATGGCGGCTTTTTTGCCTCTATTCCATCCTCTAAACAGACTCAATTACCCTCCTTTCGATCGTTACTACTAAAAAACATGCCGGGGAACCTCACACAGGCTAATCTTGCGAATATGAAGCAGTTGGCGCCGATTTACACAACCATTGAAGTTGATCCAAGTCCGCGGTCTTTCAAGGCGCACTTTGGGGTCAGTGCGCTTACTTCTGCACTGGTATGGCAAGACATTCAACAAGACGCCAAAAAGAGAGGCAAAGAGCTGCAGCATAAGCCATGGCATCTTCTCTGGGCTCTGCATTTTATCAAGGCTTATCCATTGATAGAGGTCGGATGTTCTTTTTGCAAGACGTCCCCACACACCTACCGACGACACACACAGGAACTAATCAAAGCGCTGGGCAAGATGGACAGAGTAAGTAACCACCGTCACCATGAGAACTAGACCGAATCGATCCGTCTAACCTCTATTGTGTTGCTGCAGGTGAGGTGGGAGAGGCGTCTATTGGAAGGAGGAGAGAAGTACAAGACCATGACAGTCGTTGATACGGTCGACTTTCACTGCCTTGACAAGAGACTCCCCAATGGAGACCTTGACAGAGGAATGTACTCCCACAAGATGAAGGGACCTGGTCTGCGCTATGAGATTGCTCATGGCATCTACACAGGAAACATCTGTTGGATCAATGGTCCCTTCCATGCTGGCAAGTACAACGACCTTACCATTGCCAAGCGCTTTGGCTTCTGTGACAAGCTTGATGCACACGGAGAGAGGTGCATTGCAGACTCCATCTACAAGGATGAACGTTTCCATATTCCAACAGGAATAAAGACAGCACAGAGTGGTGCAGCTAACAGACTAAGAGCAAGGCAGGAGTGGATCAACAGCCGACTCAAAAGGTGGGGGTGTCTTGACCACGTGTGGAGGCATGACGAGCGCCTCCATGCGTATGTTGTCAGAGCGTGCCTGCAGATCATGCAACTAGAGATCGACTATGGACAGCTAGTCCTCTTCAACTGTGGCATAAAGAGACCAAGAGGAGGAAGTAACGCTGCAACAACAAGGAAACGACGTCGACAAGTAACAAGATTCATAGCGCAAGACGCGAACAATCAACGAAAAAAAACAAGGCGCTAAGACTACCCCAATCTAGCCCCTCTAAAAACTACTAAAACCGTTGCATGTAGAGAATTGTCTTTGCTGCTAAAAGCGCCATGGTCGACTTCGAAACGTTGATACGAGGGTATCTTCGCACCGATTCCTCGTGAGTCGAAAATCGACAGGCTATCGTAGGCAAAAGGGGTTTCTGGTACAAAAGTTGTGTAGGATTCTACGGAGGAAATCGATTTTTTTGCCGTCGAGAGCCTCTTCCACTCTTCCCCTATTCGGGTAAGGTTCGGGCTAAAATCTACGGACTGCCACGGTCTCCCGCTCGTTGTCTAAGGTTTTGTCCGAAAGTCATACTTTTTGATTGGGACGACAGAGAAGTTTAAGCCTCCTCTGAATTCCGCATTCCCTTCCACCTTCCACACACCACCTAACCCCACCCCTGAAAGAAGTATCGTGCCTCGCCCGTATCTTCGACACTGCTCGCAACGCTTACGAACCGCGGAACCATGGACTTGAAGCGAAAGCTTGTTATTTCATGATACTACTTTCGTGCTGCA
>Ga0222719_10000750_pt1 | contig 32313 bp, 24 predicted proteins | sample C33_34DmetaG_FD_165039 | JGI IMG/M metagenome (GOLD analysis project Ga0222719, IMG submission 165039) | Estuarine water microbial communities from San Francisco Bay, California, United States - C33_34D | ecosystem: Environmental > Aquatic > Marine > Unclassified | place: USA: California... | reverse complement strand
TGTTATTAACCGCTGACCGTAGTCCAAAACTTAAAGTTAAACTATATACTTCGCCTGTTGCATTTTCATAAGGCAATGTTACACTTAAATTTGTTGCATCATCAGGTTGTATAGTATATGATTCTCCATCACTTGTCCTGTACCATACCCTAAATATTCCGTTAGGTATATTTCCAAAATTTCCATCTGGAAACTTAATTCTTATGCCATCATTATTTAAGTTTTCTACTGAATATAGATTTCTTGAACCTAATTCTTGACTGTTATAATTTAGTGTTTGTCCCACAGTATTTGGAATTTTAGTCCACTGGTTAATTATAGTTCCGCCAGTAGTTATTTCCTGGATATAAACATCAGTTTCATTTATATTTTGTACATTAATATCTTGTACCCTGTTTACCACAGGTGTTGTAAAGTTAAAGTCTTGAAATTGCAGATCGCCCTGTTTAAATAACAAAAAGAATCCAGTATTATTACTTGCTACACCCTGTCCATCATTTCTGTAAAAAATACCAAAGTCATTTACTGGATCTGGCTCTTGTTCATAAAAGTATTTTCCGTCTAAAAAATCACCATTTACAATTTCACTTTCTCTGTTTATACCATTTGCATTTATATTAAACGAGTATGCTATAGGCGAACCTATAGTAGTGTTAAGCAAATACTTTTCTGTGTTTATACCAGCAATTTTTCCTGTTTGTACAGGAGCAGTAAATCTGTTTGTGCTACTCATTGCTGAGTTTAAAATTGTTATAAACTGTTCGTAACTGTCTGGGTTATTGGCGTCGTCCCAAAATACTTTAGTATTATTTAATTGGTTGCCTTGGCTGTCTGTTAATGGCTCTGTGGTTGTTATGCCTGATAATTTCATTAAACCACTAGCAGGTATATTTCGCTTAGGATTATATCCTAACATTCTTGCTAGTTTAAATACTGAGTCTCTTCGCTCAGCAGTTTCTAAAAAGTTTTCTCTGGTATTAACATCCATTCTGAATGCAATACTGGTACTTAAGAAAGCAAGTAATTCTAGTATAGCAATAAATTCTGAACTTTCAGTATAGTCGTTAAAATTTTCTGGAAAATTTGTTCTTATATATTCTACAAGTGCTGTCCTTATAGAGTCAAAATCGTATGCTTGGAAGTCTACTTGGCTGAAAACTTTATATGCTGTTTTCCAATCCTCTGCCGCAAATAAATTATTCTGTCTATTAACTGTTGCCATTATGATTCGTCCGTACTAGATGTGACATATTCTAAAAATAATGTATCATCGCTATTAAGTAATACATATCTTATTTTTACTTCTGCTTGTATTGTGTGATCCAAAACTAATAAATTTGTTTCCTGGAACTCAACTCTGGGATCGCTATTTACAATACGTTCTATGTCTTCTTTTATAATTGCTTGTGTTTCAGGATCTTCTGGTTCCATAAGGTAATCCCAAATTACACTTCCAAATGTGGGTCTCATTACTCTTTCACCTATTCTGGTATAAAAGTGATTTAATAAGTCGCGTTTTACTAGATCTGCATCAGTCAGGGTATATGGAGCCCTAACTTTATCAACTGTACTAAATCCTTTAAATAATGTTGCCATGCAAGTATTTATCATATTCATTATAACAAGTTTTAATTAATTGTTGACTTTATAACCTTTTTATAGTATACTCACATAGTGAAAAATGCAATCTACTTACATGGCGCAAATGCCAGCCCAGAAAACTTTAATTATTTTACTTTAAAGTTGCCTGAACACAAATTTATGGCTCCAGCATATGATATGGAAGACGACCCTTTTGATATCGTAGAAATAATGAGAATTCGTAAAGAAAGAGAGTTTGGCAAGGAACCTGTTGTGGTTGTGGGGCATAGTTTTGGTGGTTTAATTGCTAGTTGGTATGCTAGTGTATACCCTAGGCGTGTCAAACACCTAGTTACTATTGCTACACCTTGGGAAGGCACACCAGTTGCCAGAATATTTGGTATGTTTTTTAAAGGCAAAGTTTTCCAAAATACAAAACCAGGTGCAGAAGTGCTATCATTATTACAGGAAAAGAGTTTTAATGGTAAGCATACCAATATCATATGTACCAGAGGTTCTAATCCTGTTGCTGGTTTAGGCGGTAAAGCAAATGATGGGATGATATCATGTGATAGTCAAGGAGCAACACCACCAGGTTTTAAAAACACTCAAAACATCACAATAGAAGCAGGACATAGTGAAGTTTTGTTAAATAATACTGTAACAGATTTATTACAGCAAATAATATTTGAGGACGATAATGACTGATCCATTAACTACTAAATTTACAAACAATACTCTTGAAGAAGAATTAAGAACTATGCTTGTTGATAAAAATAATGAATGTAACAATTTAAGAGCTAAAGTAAAAGTACTTGAAGAAAATATAGCAATTGAACAAGAGCAAAAATATAGAGCCCTAGTTGAGATTGCTGACTTAAAACAGGCTAACAGAAAATTAACCTAAAGTTTTATACCCCATTTCCGCAAACTTTTTATCTTTAGCAGACCTTAGCATACTTCTAAGTTGCCCAAACGACAAGTTTTTATCATTATCAAGTCCCATCTCTTTTGGTGTAAGTTTTAACCAGTCTGGAGTTGTAAAAAGTTCTATTTCATATTGCCTTCTTTGTACATAGTCTTGCCTAACCTGTACTTCACTTTCATTACCAACTTTTCCTGTTCTCCATCTTTTCATATATCTTGGCACGTCCTGATAATTTCCCTTATTTAATTCTATCAATAACATACTATTAGCAAAATTATTAATACCAATATGTTGAGAGAAACTAGTTAAAGCAAGTAACTGATTACCACTAACAGGTACTGTAATTAATTCAGATATTCCTAATTTAGATTTTTCTAATTCACTTTTTAATGCTATACTTGTTCCTACTGGGCCTATTCCGTTCGATACATCTATAACCTTCATACCTTTTTTTCTGTCTGTAAAGATTAAACTTGGGCCATCAACTGTCAAGTCAATTCCTTTTTGGCTTAATTTTTCTTTTACTAAAGAGAAGTTACTGCTATTAATACCCATAGAACCCATAGCCTGACCAGACTTTCCATCTATACTAAATTCTGGAAAATTACTAGATTTTAATTTTTGAGCATCTGTTATCACATTACCGAATTGGTCTCTTAATTCTTTGCCTTCATTTATTAATGATGTTACTTCTGATACTGCTCCCATAATTTCATCTTTAAAATTCATTACATCTAAGCCGTCTATGTCAATAGGTAAGTCAAACATATCTAAACTAAATTGGCCTAACTGAGCTTCTAACTCTTTGAGATCTTTTGCTATACCTATAAATTTATCGCCCAGGGCGTTTCCTGTAGGAAACCTAAACGGAGGTATTGCTATACCCATTGCTGACATTAAGCCTTCCATATTGGATAAACTGGTTAAATTTTGTAGACTGGCAGGTAAAAAATTACTTAGCATTCCTTCAACATCAGCCATGTTAGGAATCATACCCATAACACTTCCTATTGCTCCACTAATAGCCGTTCCTGCTTGAGATAAACCGCCACTCAAAGCACCCGTAATATCAGATGCTTTTCCAATAGCACCACTGACCGGGTCTTTAAAGCCATTTCCTAATTTATCGCCTTCTGGTGTTACTGCGTCTGCTGGGTCTTGATCTCCTGGGTCTGTTTGGTTAGGTAAACCTTCTGCATCTGCATTAACATCCTCCTGCATGGATTCTTTATCTTCACTAGTGGGATCAAACTGTCCATGACCTGCATATGGCTCAGCAGTAATTAATGTTCCTACTATAGTTGAAATTTTATTTTTCTTTCCTGGCCTAACTCCGCCACTAGTTAATGCTACATCTCCTTCTCTGTCATATTCTGGCACATCACTAGACTGGTCTTCTTGTTCAACTCCATCTAACGGAGGTGCAGATACTTTAAGAGCTTCTAGACCTGTAAGAATAGGCGCAGGACCTGTATTTAAATTAATTATACCACCTGCTATTCCTGTTAGTGGTGATGTGATACCAACTGCCGGTGCGGCTATACCAACTACACCTGCTCCTGCTTTAATATCTACACCCATTGTAGTACTTGTGATAGATGTTGCTGTACCACTTGCTGTCTTTAACATATTACCAGAGTTTATGTCTATATCACCACCTACTGCTGACATCTGAGCATTTCTTGTTGCTAACATGCTGACATCTCCTGCGGCATGAAAGTTTATATTACCACCTGTTCCCAATGGTGGCATACCCAATTTACTTAACTTGCTACCCATGTAATCACCAGCCACATTGTCACCTGCGGCCTTCATTTTAATACTGTGTCCTGCTTCAATATTAACATTATAATCAGCACGTAGATTAAAATTCTTTTTAGCTCTGAGGTTCATATCCCCTTCACCGAATATGTTTATATTTCCCAAATGGTCTAGTTCTACCCATGCTTTACCGTCTTTATTGATAGCATACATTGTTCCTGTGACATCATCAAGTAATATTTGCTGTCCTTTGCCACTTCTAATCCTGATCATTGCCGTGCCAGGATCGTCGTCCATTATAAACTGGTGTCCTGCTTGTGCTGGTTTAACACCGTCTTTGCCTCTGGAACCTTTTGTGAGTATACCTACTATTTGGCTGGGAGTATCTCTCCTAGCACCAGCAGTTCCTGAACCTCTGATAGGGTCATTTATTAAACCTTGTTTGGTAATTGCTTCGGCCATATCATGATGTATAGGCCTCAGTATGTCATTGTGCCCGGGCTGTTCTGAATACTTGTTTTTTTCTGCTGTAGGTGTTAAGAAATTACCACCCTGGAAAGTCTTACCAGATGGTATGCCTGGTAGCATATGATTAGTTTCTGGTGGTAATACATGACTTAAGACATATCCGTATTTTCTATTACCCTCTGCGAAGCCAACTAAAACCATACTGCCTATATCAGGCGGTGAAAACCACATACCATAACTTTGTTGGGTATTTTCAAATTTTTCAGTATCATCGCTTTTTACATTTACAGGATTAGAAATACCACCGAACGGTGTAGTAAACCTCACAGTTTTAATTGCTTTAACTTTTGACCCTGTTGATCTGTGTAATGCTGGTATTTCTACCTGGATTGAACCGTTTAAGAATTCATCTTTATTATTTACAACAATGGCTAGATATATGCCATTATCCACAAAGGCATCTTTGTTAGGATTGGGGTCGTGGTATGTAGATTCTATACTACCTCTTTTACTGTAATCTCCTCTAGCCATTAGCCATTATCCCCAAATTTTCTAATATAAGAGTCATGCTGTGCCTGAGTTATTTTACCCTCTTGTAGTAACTGGCCTACTGATTTGTCTTTGTTTTCTTCTGCTGTATACACACCTTCCACAACTCTATAGTCTGTATCATTTTTGTTGTTATCAAAATCACTCTCTGTGGCAACACCGTCTTGATTTCTAGCGGCAAAGCCTCTACGGGTTTCGTCCACATAACTAAATTTACTTTTTGCTCTGTCTAAGTTATTAAGACTTATCGCAGTTTCTTTCACAGACTCTACATCCATTTTATATTCACCACTGCTAAAATTATGTACAACTTTTCTCACTCTGTAAATTCCTGATATAAAATATGATGTGCCATCACCCTCTTTTATCCATAAGCCTGTATTATTATCCTCATTTACCACATCTGGGTCAAACAATCTGGGAGAATTCAAACTGAAAAGAAAAAAGGCATCAGTTGCTGTTTCCAGATAGTTATCGTTATCTTCCTTAGATTGTTCTATTTTATCGGCAGGCATTCCTGTTTGTTGCTTATCACCAAATTTATGTTCTGCTTTGCCTAGCCAATAAGGATCTCCTCTTAATTGGATATCCAGTTTCATTAAAAATTCTATTGCCTGGTGTTGGTCATAAAGGTATGTAAATAAATTGTTCTTTATGCCTTTTGTTGTGCCCACATTAGCAAAACCCGATTTATGCAAGTATTCTTTTCGTTGTACAACTGCGGTTTTATGTCTTGCATCTTCAGGCTCGTCACTACTATTAGTTGTGCTGACATCTTTTGTTGCTGATTCTCTTTTACTGCTGGATTCGGATATTTGTTCTGTATATTTGTTATTACCTACTAAATCTCCACCATACACAAATCCTGATGAGGAGGGTGAAAATTCTTCACTCTGTGTTACCACATTTGCTTGTGGCGATGCTTTTGCGTTTTTAGTGAGATTATCTGCTACTGCTTGGGCAGTTGCCTGTGTTGATAATACATCTTGTAGTTTCTGTGCGGCCGCACCAGCCTGATCTTGAATTAAATTTTTTATTTCGGATTGTGTAAAATTAGCCGCATTGCCTAAATCATTTAAAAACTGTTGGCCTTTTTCTATGTCGTCTTTGAATTTTTTTAACTGATCAAAAAAACTGCCACCCTGCTTTTGTGCTTCTTCTTTTAGTTTGTCTACACCTTTTTTATCTAGACTTTCGTCCTTGTCTACAGGTGTAGAGTTTAAAATATGTGATGCATTTTGGCTTATATCACCAAGCATACCTCTTTCTGGTGGTAATAGCAATGCTATACCTTCTTTAAATTCTATATCTAAATTAAGTATCTGATCGTTTCTGCCTGTAAAAATATATTCGTATGCTTTACGAATATTCATTTGATTTACTCTTTGCCTCATATCTTGTTTAGATAACTCGTTGTTGGCTTCAATATCATGTGGGAAAACAGCAATATCTGTTTTATTGCTTAAAAATGTTCTGGGGATAAGATGTGCTGTTTTCATATGCTTACCATCTTTTATGATGTATTCACCGTATGATACACTACCAGAAAATTCATACCACATAATTTCTTTTGTGGACTTCACATCTGATTTTTCACCTTCTGTTTTTTCAATATCAGACCTTATTGCTTTGCTCATAAACTCTTTATTCATTGAAAGTAAGATACCTAAAACTTTATCAAGTGCTATCCCTTCTTTTAAACTTACTTGTATCGCATTTGTTTCTGGATTTTTCTGTATTTGTGTGTAGTTTAATCTTTTACTTTCGGCGGCCTCTTTGGCCTCATCTGTATCTTCTGTTTCTTCTACTTTAGGGTTTATCAGTTTGGCTGTGTTATCAGCATTTTCTACATCAAATGTCTGATCTGCAATGTCTAGACCTGCTACATTCCCATCTTCCCCTATACCAAAATCTATCCTTTCTAGTCTTTCTGCTTTGATGTTTGCATTGTTTTGTTGTTTTTGTAAATCCAGTAACATTTCACCAATAGTGTTTCCTGTTATGGTCATATATTCTTTGGTTCTAAAAAATCCATCTGCTTTATAAGTGTCGTCTTTTATAACAGTAGAAAAATCATATGTTGATCCTTGCTCATTGATAGACATAGTAAAGTTACCAAGTAACAATTGATACACAAATGGGCCTGCTATAGTAACAGGTTCACCGCCGGCATCAGTATTCCAGTTGTCAGTATCTTCGTTTGATTCTTTATATCCTCTGAATGTTATCTCTAAAAAGAAAGGACAATCAGCGGCATCTGGTGGTGCGCCTAAAAACTCTCTGGCTTTTACAATCTGGTCAGGGAAGTCTGCGGCGTTAGGTTGTGTAATTGTAAAATTTACAGTAGACCCAACACTTGCTCCATTTGTAGGAACAGTTACAATTTCTAAATTATCTATTCCTACTTCTGTTACGCCTGTTTGAGCTAAAACAACAGTATTTTCTGGCTCAGCATCTACACTATTATTTAAGTATCCGGCACCACTGGTAGTTAAAGAGCCTGGTTTGCCTTGTGTTTGCTTGGCATCTTCGCTGTCGCTATCTTCTGTATTTTGGTTAGTTGTGTTTTCTGTTCCAGCACTAGTGTTTTTTTCTCCTGGACCGATCATATATAATTTTAGGTTATATGTGGGATTGTCATATCGGTCTAAAACATTGCCTAATACATCGCCTACATATTCGTTTACTACTAATGGTGGTGATTTCGGGTCTTCTTGAGATTTTGCTGTAGTTTTTGCCTCATCATTTTCCTTGGGCTTTGCTTTCATGGCGTCTACAATTGGTTCAATATTTTTCAGATTTTCACCTTTTGTCTTACTTCGGTATCTGTCCCTGGGATTTGTCGCCATTGTTAGTCTCTAACTTCCTGATATTTGTTTTACTGCTTCTGATGACGGCAGTTTAATAACTTTTCCTACTGTAAAGTCTCTTACTGGATCTTTTAATGTATCTGGATTCCTAAGTGCAAATACCCACCATAGTGCTGTGGTGCCATATACCTTGTGTGCCAAAATATCAGGTCTGCCTGCTACATCAGGTTTTATTTCGTATTCTTCGTCGTAGATGCCTTTGGGCATTTTTGGAAGGTTGTTTACATCCAAAAACTTGCCCATGGAACCTGCGTTTCTTAAAAAACTATTACTGCTATGAAATTTTGCCATTAGATAAATCCATCCTTATAACCTTGTCCACTTGTGAGTGCTGTGACATCAAATCTTTTTCTGAGTTTCTGAGGAGTATAGTTTACTGATAGGTTAACTGAAATCAGTGCGGCTGTGGGTACATAAGTTACTGTGTCTTCACTACCCATTTTATAATGTACAGGCACATAGTCCACATCTTCTCCCAACTGTATTGAGTAGTCTTTCACAATAACTGGTACTTTATTAAATCCATGTTCTCCCATATATTCAAATAATAATACCGGTGGAGGAGTTCCTGCTACCCCTTGTGCTACTGCTGAATCACCTGAGAAACTTTTTGTGATTACTTTTAAAAAGTTCATTACTGCTAACAAATATTTTGCTTCTTCTATATCGTTTGCTGTGAACTCAGATGCTATAGGTAGTTCAGGAGGCCTGCTGTTTATGTAAGCATGAATTGGATAGTTCATTCCTTGTAATTCGTGAACATGATAATTAGTTCCAGCAGACACGAAAATTTGAGGTGTATATTGCCACACCATTCCGCCTGAATCTATTATTGGTTGCAGTATATTTGTGCCACCAACTTCTCCAGTTTTAGCATTTACTTGGCCGTATACATAAGCCTCGCCTCCTCTTTTAGGCCTTAATCTTGCTCGCCAATCGTAATTTTCTTGTACCTTTCCTGTTGTTTCTGCTTTTAATACACCAAACTGTTCTGATTGCTGTTGAAGTTCACCTCTTAGTTGAAGTTCACTTAACATTCTAGCACCAAAGAGTAAATTTTGATCTGGGTTTCTAGGAGGATTTCTTAAGCCGGGTATTAGATCGCCTAATGGACTCGCACCCAAAAGGTTGCCTGCTATTCTCCTAGCAAAAGGATTTTTTATACCACCAATTTTTTGGTTGGCTTTAGCACCCAAGTATCCGCTTACAACATTCTTTAAAAAAGCCATGTATTCTCCTAATAGTTCTATTTATCAGTTTTATTAAAGCATGTTATAATAAATCCTATAACCGTTTCCAGTTTTCAGTAATTCTGGTAAATATTAATTGACAATACACTAATACTGTGTATAATACTAACAATATAAATGAATTATAATTTTGAGGAGAGTTATTAATGGCACAGCCTAAAAAGGTTAATTACCTAAACAACAAAGATATTCTAAAAGAAATACACAAAAGTAAGATGACTTACTGTTGGGTAGCAGATGACAAGTATAGTGGATTTGATATTATACTTGAAGATGTTGCAAAAATAAACAGAATCAGTATAAAAGCCGCAAGGGAAAACAAAGCGGCAAAAATCCAGTACGATGGATATCAAGCCGCAATGGCAACACATGATTCCAAGGATTATAGAAATAAACCCAAACAGAAAGAGTTTGCTATAGACCCTAAAAGCATAGCCAAGGAAGATTTAGTTTTTCGTATAATGGGTATGGATCACATTCCACTAGAACCAGGCAGAAAAAAGAATCCTAGGAACGAAGCAGAAACAAAGGCAAAAGTAAACTTTCCTCCATTCAAACATTATGCTTTTGTAAATGACGAACTTAAAGAAGTTGCCAGAAGTCATTGGGAAGGCAGTCTAAGTAATGGTAATTTTAACCCAGAACATGGAAAAATTACAAACAAACTTGGAACAATGTTTTTAAAATTAGTAGAAAGGTATTCGCATAGAGGTAACTGGAGAGGTTATACTTATGTAGACGAAATGCGTGGACAAGCATTACTGCAATTAAGTTATATTGGATTACAATTTAATGAAATGAAATCCGACAATCCTTTTGCATATTACACGGCCGCAGTAAACAACAGTTTTACCAGAGTGCTTAATTTGGAAAAAAGAAACCAAACAATCAGAGACGATATCTTAATTGAACAAGGTCACTTACCAAGTTATGGCAGACAGATACAACACGAAAATGAAATGCGGATGATAAGAGAAGCCGCAGAAAAAGAACAATCTCAAGAATAATTTATGGCCCAACTGTTTAAGACAGCGGCTTGCTTTACGGATATACATTACGGATTAAAGCAAAACAGCCGTTTACACATACAAGATTGTAATAGATACATAGACTGGTTTATTGCAGAAGCAAAAGCCAGGAATGCAGAAACCTGTATATTCCTAGGAGACTGGAATCATCACAGAGCAAGTATCAGTGTTGCTACTATGAATGCATCTATACAGGACTTTAAAAAACTAAATGACGCATTTGAAACTGTTTATTTTATAACAGGCAATCATGATCTTTATTACAAAGATAAAAGAGAACTTAACAGTATAGAATATGCCAGAGATTTATCTAACTTTGTTATGGTTGATGAACATTTCCTACAAGACGATGTTGCTATTGTACCCTGGTTAGTAGGTGACGAATATAAACAAGTTGCAAAAGTGCAATGTAAATATATGTTTGGTCATTTTGAGTTACCATACTTTAAAATGAATGCTATGGTAGAGATGCCTGACCACGGTGGTGGTATAAATGATAAAATGTTATCAGGTCCAGAATATGTGTTTAGTGGACACTTCCATAAAAGACAATTTAAGAATAATATTCATTATATAGGAAATGCATTCCCACACAATTACGCAGATGTAGACGATAATGAACGTGGTGCAATGTTTTTAACATGGGGAGAAGAGCCACAATATGTAAACTGGGCAGAGTGTCCAAAATACAAAAGGTTTACACTTAAAGAACTTTTAGATGACCATCAAAATTTATTAGATGAATACACTTATGCTAGAGTAAGTCTTGATGTAAGTATTAGTTATGAAGAGGCAAACTTTGTAAGAGAAAAATTTGCAGAGCAATATGGTGTTAGAGAATTGCAACTTATTCCTATTAAAGATGAAGAGGAGTTTGAGGGCGGTGAAATAAAATTTGAGAGTGTTGATCAAATTGTATTAGCTCAATTAGACACCATAGAAAGTAATACAGTACAAAAAGATGTTTTAATAGACATTTACAACAGCATAGAAACCCAATAATGTTAAAAATTAAAAACGTATCAGCAAAGAATTTTATGAGTGTTGGAAACAACACACAGGCAGTTAATTTTGATAACTGCCAACTTACACTTGTACTAGGTCATAACTTAGACATGGGCGGAGATGGTAGCAGAAATGGTACTGGTAAAACTACAATAATAAATGCATTAAGTTATGCTCTCTATGGAGATGCCTTAACAAATATCCGTAAAGATAATCTCATAAACAAAACAAATGGTAAAGGAATGATTACCACAGTTGAGTTTGAAATACAGGGAAAAGAGTACAGAATAGAAAGAGGCAGACGTCCTAATATACTCAAACTTTTTATTGATGGCGAAGATGCTGTTGATGGTGAGCAACAAGGCGACAGTAGAGAGACACAAAAAGAGATAGAAAAAATTATTGGTTTCCCTCACACCATGTTCAAACATTTAATTGCTTTAAACACTTACACTGAACCTTTTTTAGGAATGAAAAATAACGATCAAAAAGATATGATCGAGCAGTTATTGGGTATTACAGAACTATCTCAAAAGGCAGAAATACTTAAAGAAAGACAAAGGGTTACCAGAGATAGCATAAAAGAAGAAGAAATAACAATTAATGCCATAAGTGCCAGTAATGAGCGTATAGAAAAAAATATAAAAGAGATAGAAAGTAGAAGTAAGGCATGGGAAGTAAATAAAAGTACAAAGGTTACTGAGCTAGGCGAACAAATTGTAGAGATGGAAAAGTTAGATATTGATTTAGAATTAACCAATCACAGAAGCATAGCAACAATAAAAGAACAACTGTCAAATAAACAAACACTAGATTCTGAATACAAAAGACTGCAAACAAGTGTTTCTAGAAGCTCAGAAAAATTGTTAAAATTACAGAAAGATTTAGAGAGTGCAAAATCAGGTGTCTGTCCAGCATGTGAGCAACCCACAGCACACTTAGATACACACGAAGAATATACAAAAGAAATAGAGGAAAATATCGCAACAGAACACGATTATTTTGCAGACTTAGAACATCGTCATAAGGCTATTGAGGAAGGTTTAGCCGGTTTTTCTGAAATACCAGATATTCCCACAACAACATATAGTACATTAGAGCAGGCATTACAGCATAAGCATAATTTAGAAACAATGCATAGCCAGTTAGAAGAAAAGGCACAAGACATAAATCCTTATATAGAGCAAATAGAGGGCCTTAAAGTGTCAGGAATACAAGAAATTAGTTTTGAGATAATGAATGAGCTCACACACTTGCAAGAACACCAGGAGTTTTTATATAAACTACTAACCAGCAAAGACAGTTTTATTCGTAAAAAGATTATTGACCAGAATATTGCATACCTTAATCACAGGCTATCTTACTATCTGGAAAAACTTGGATTACCACATGAGGTTAAATTTGCAAGTGATTTAGGTGTTGAGATTACTGAGTACGGCAGAGACTTAGATTTTGATAACCTAAGTAGAGGTGAGCGTAACAGACTTATACTAGGTCTTAGTTGGGCATTCAGAGACATATATGAAAGTTTAAACAGACCTATGAACCTGATGTGTATTGATGAACTTGTTGACAGCGGCATGGACAGTATGGGTGTAGAGAATGCTCTTGCTGTATTAAAGAAAATGCATCGTGAACAGGGCAAAAACATTATGTTAATATCGCACAAAGAAGAATTAATTGGCCGTGTAAACAATGTATTAACTGTGGTAAAAGAAGGCGGTTTTACCAGTTATAACACAGACACCGAGTATGTTAATTGATATACATTTAGGTTATAATAAAGAATACACTTTAACATATGAGCTATTTGAAAATCGTGTTGCTAGACGTATTTGGGAAAGGTTTCAGCAAACAGATTTTGACTATGTAAGCAGAACACAGTTTTATAATTTTGGTGAAACTGAACAAGACGTTCGCGACAAACTAAACCATTCAATTGAAAAAATTAAACAGTTAGATCCTGATATGCCTCTGGAATGGGCTGATGATCTAAACATGCTACACACCAACTTTCCTGATAGTGTAAAGAAGGCTACCGGAGATCTCAGATATTGGTGGAGTATGTTTAATTACCACTTACATCACTTGGAAGACATAACCAGATACCAAAACAAACGATTTTTAACATGCTCACAAGATCAAGGAGAGCCGTTACAGGAAGAAGACTATGATCTTTTTTCTCCCACAAGGCTTACAAATCACCTGTATATGAATTACCCACATGTGGGAAAACACATAATGGAGTTAGCAATAGATAATGATGTGGATATACCTGCACATCACATTGTGCCTACATCAATATTAAAGAATGATTTTGTTGCTTGGTTTGGTAGAAGTGTGTTTGTGGATAAACCAGAAAAAGTTGTAAAAGACATCAGAAGATGGTGTGTTAAAATTAACAGCAAACTGCCTTATCAGATATCTGATAAAAGACTTGCTATAGGTCATATTGCTTTAGGTAAACTAACACATGAACCAGATTTAGAAACTATTGCGAAATACCAATATTTCCATAGTGTAACATGTTATTAAGTCCTTCGGACTTTTTAAGTCTTCGTTAATTCGTTTCGTTTCACTCAACTCATTTACTCGACTTAAACTCTTTTAGGCTTAAACGTTATCACGAAGGTTGGAGTCATAATTCTCCTATACAGGAGAATATGTCATCACGATGGGCCATCGTCATCGTAAACTCGGGTGCTATTAGGAACCAGTGAGCCTTCTGTCCCCATACACTACCGTCTCATCTCACGGAAACACTATAACCTAGTTACGTTTAGTTATACTGCTTGTAGGTTGCTTTTTCTCATTGCCTACATCCTTTTAATACTGATTGTCGTGTGTTTGTATCTTGTCCGCTATACATCTCTAAATCTCGCACCAGGGTTACTGGATTGTCGAAGAGCCCGATTTTATATGCCTCGGTTGGGGCCGGTGTATAGTCCTATGTGTGCCTGTGATATGCCTTGATGTGATTGTGTTCTAACTTTCGTTTTAACACACCTACTTATAAGGTCTTTAATGCCTCTTTAAGGATTTTCGAACCACCAACTCTGACGTTGATGATTCCGTTATAGTAGTCATCAGTTTCAAGTACTCGCCTTTCAAATTGCTCTCGGGCTTCTATGTAACTTGCTACTCCTCGGCTAGGGCAATAGTATAATATTTCTCTACGAAACTTGTCCTCTCCTAGCTCTAATACATCAGCATTTAAATGATCTGAACTCCCCCAATAAGTACGCCAGTCACTTTCTTTGGTGCCACGACGTTTATTCTTTTTTCCTTTAAGAGGAGGTTTAGTTGTTTTAAATTTTGCTAACTTTTTGCCAACATATTTTTTATCGTTAGTTAGGTTTGTGATTAGGTATACAAATGCTTCGCAGTCTTCTGGTAATTCTGTAATTAAATTATCTTGGTAATACCAGCTCATTATAACTCTTCTGTTCCTTGATCACCATTTTTCTTTTTAATATAATTGTTTAATACCTTTATAAAAATACTTCGTTCCTTCCAGCTCATAGCCCAGGCATCACTTAATGATATTTTTCCTTCAGCATAAATTACCATTTCCATTATATTGTTAGTGATAGCCTCTGAATCTTTTTTGAGCTTCTCTAGATACCCGATTATTTCCTCAGGCTTGGCTTTGCCTAGGAAGCCATGAAAAAATTTACAGGGTCAAAGGATACTGCGGCCTCAAATTCTTTTTCACATTTTTCACATTCAAACTGCATAGATTTTTGTATGCCTATTTTGTTTATTTCTGCTACAGCCTTTTCTACTGCATTGCCGATCTCTGCCTCACAGTTGTCTAAAAACTCTCTAATATGATCTCGATCAGATATAACAACTGCCTCTTCTCCACCTCCAATTGTGATATTATGTACAGCGTCTACAATAAGTTCGTAGTTGGTATTAGCCAATTTTGTGAAACTTTCGTTGAATACTCTGAGCTTGTCCATATCATCTGGAAGTTCTCCCAAAACCTGTAAACTTCTGGAACTCTGGAAACTGGCAATACCTGCCTTTATGGTATTTGCATATTTAAATGGTTTGATCTGTATGCTTAAACCTGATTTAGTTGGTACATCATAAATGTCATCCAGTTCTACCATTGTTTCCAAGGCACCTTCAACACTGGCAATGCCGGTCACCATTTCCTGGCAATCTGGGCATTCTGCTGAAACTTCTAAATCGTCTCCGTTAGTAGCACCCTGAATAGCAATTAATAATGTGTCAACATCGTTAGATATCATTTCTCTAACATTTTTTACATTTGGAACACAACTGTTTATAAGTTGAATCACTGCTTCACCATTTAATAAAGCATCAGGGTTTTTCATAATTATTTCATCTTTAGCAGTCATGGGAAAAACTGGCAGTTCTCCTGAATCAGGATATTCCACAATATCCTTGTTATAAAATTTTCCGCCTGACGGCAATTTTACATATAATTTAGGCGATCTAAAGTATTCGCTTAATGGGTTAGGTGTATTTGGCATTCTATTAAAACTCCTGTTAATTAAAGTGATAAATATAACATATGATATCTACGCACAAGACTATTTATCATCATTAAAACTAGTGTTTATAGGAAAACCGATAAATGAGTGAAACAGTTACATTCGAGCAAGGACTTAGTGCTCCTATGTGGGCCAAAGAGTCCACTATGCGTGAACTAGTGGATGCTTTAAAAGATCAAAAGTCTACCAGTAACAAAGACCAGAAAACACAAGAGAAAACCCTGAAAGAAGTTGATGAAGCTCTTACTCAGTTTATTAATAATTTACAAAATTTAAATGATGTAGGCAGTGAAACTCTTAGAATTGAAAAAGATAACAATAAACTGCAAGATGATATAAATGACAATATGGAAACCTTAGGATTTTCATTTAAAAGACTAGGTGAACGTGCTGGTTTTGTTGGAAATATGATAGGGAAAGTATTTGGTGTTGCCTTAGTTGCCGCAGGTACGGCCTTTGCCGCCGTGACAGCCAAACTTATTCAGACAGGGCAAACATTTGCAGAACTAAGCCAGAAAGGTTTAGCTCTAGAAGGTGCTACTGCTGGTAATATAGCCGCTATGAACTTAATGGGTTTATCCACAGCCCAAACAGCCAAGTTCATGGATGATAATGCAGAAGTATTTAGGGTTATGGGTGAAAAGGTGGTACCAGGCGTCACCCAACAATTTTTAGAACTTACTGATCAGGGTGGTTCTTTAGGGTTATCTTTAGAAGATACCATCTCATTAATTGGTGATGAACTTACCATGCGAAGTGGGTTAATAAATTTAGGCAGATTAGATGCTGGTCAAAGAAAAACAGCCATATCTCAAATTGCTGAAACAAACAAAAAGCAGTTAAATTATACAAGAGCATTGGGTGTGAGTACTGATGTAATGAGAGATTTTGCAGATCAGGTAATAGGTAATAACAAAATGCTACTTGCTAATATTCTTAGATTGCCTAATGATGCCAGAGCTCAGTTAGTGACAGGACTTTCAGAGTTTAATTCATTAATGAGAGCAATGGGCGGCGAAGCAGGTGGTGAAATAGCCGCGGCAATTACAGAAGCGGCCAGTATGGGAGCAATAGGGTTTAGTGATGCCGCATTCGGATTTATAACAGTATTACCTCAATTAGCAGATAACTTCCAGGGAGTTATAAAAGACTTTGAAGCAGGATTAATAGATGGTGAACAAGCCGCACTGGCCATCACAGCAGAGTTAGGAAATTTAAGCCAAGCAGAAAAAGACAGGGTATTCCTATTAGCCAGAACAGGTGACGAACAAGCCAAACAAATGGCAACAGCGATACAGAATTTTGAAAAATCTGCAGATGCAATGAAAACACTCACTAACGGTCAAGCAGATATAGAAGGCGTGCAGAGAGGATTCCAGGCATTTAATACGATTCTTGATAAAGTTAAAGGGGCATTTAGTGGTGCATTTAATACTTTTATACAGGGATTCGGAGAAGGATTAGATACTGAAGGCTTTGATGAAATAGTAAAAGAACTTGTTAATGCAATGACACCAGTTGTACAGTCTTTATTTTCGCTCAGAATTGGTGCCCAATCATTTGGTGGTACAATAAAAGAATCTGGACAAAGTTTTTCAAAGTATTTGGTAGAGAAAATAAAAGATTTTGCTTTAGAAATGGAACTTTTTATAAAATTTTTTCAGGGATATATGAGCACGTTTAATTCCTTAACTGATATGTTTAAAGATATTGGCAAGCGAATGCTTGAAGGTATTACAGATCTTATACCCTGGCCATCAATAGGTGATGCACTTCTTGTAGTGATATCAGCGACAGTGGTTGCCGGTATTGCTAAAGGCATAGCGGCAGGATTTGCCCAAAAGAAAACAATGTCTTTAATGTCTAAATTAACAAGTGGTGGTAGTAGTGGAGGAGCCATGGGGCCTCCAGCACCAGGTGGTATGAGAGGAATGGGCATGGGTCTAACGAGCATGGCAGGTGGTTTGTCAGCCCTGGGGAGTGGTCCAGCATTATTAGGAATAGCGGCTTTAACTGCCGCCATAATAGGTATCGGTTTTGCTCTTAAACTGGCCGCACCAGGTATTGAGGCATTTGGTACAGCAATAAAAAGTGTATTTGAAGGCATAGGAGCAGTAGTAGAGAGTGTCGGTAAGGCAATTGCCAATATTATAGAAAAAGTTGGCCAGAACAAAGTTGCAAAAATTAATGCTAAAGCAGAGGCTATGGTTAAGACAACAGAAGCCACTACAGCCGCAATTAAGGAATTATCTCATTTAGATCCAGCAAATGTTCTAGATATGGCATTAGGTATAGACCAGTTAGGACAGGCTCTTGGTACATTCTCAGAAAATATGACACCTGGAATTATTGGTAGTCTTAAACAGGGATTTGCAAGTTTAATTGGTCAGGAATCTCCAGTACAAGCAGTTATACAATTATCAAAAGAATCCGATCCGCAAAAGATCATGAACTTAGCAAAAGCAACCATGGCCACTAATGCCGCAAATCAGGGTGCCACAAGTTTAGATAGCAGTCTTACACCAGGTAGCGACACCACAAACAATACTACCACAAATAACACATACGCAGATAGTGATACCAGCAAATCAGATCAAGCCCTTGCAGACTTAATTTTAGAACAGTCTGCTATTCAACTCAATGCACTTGCAGAAATGAGAAAACAAAATAAATTACTCACAGAAATAAGCAGTAAAACATAACCCAGCCAGGTAAATAAATTTTAGTTGACAATAATTGATAAATAGTGTAATATAATACATTAAGGTTACATTTATGAGTTGGAGAAAATATTTTTCGAGTGTTGATAACAGTGGACTGCCACTAAACGTCACTGGAAACAACCAAAACAGCACAGACGGCCCAGGCGCCGCCTCTGCCAGATTTGCGAGTTGGCTACCAGAAGTATATGCTGGATCTCCAAACAGATTGATGAGATACATGCAGTATGACCAAATGGATAGCGATTTGGAAATAAATGCCGCATTAGATACTATAGCAGAGTTCGGCACACAGGAAGATGATCACACCAAGATGCCTTTGAGAGTATATTATAAAGGCAGACCCAGTGATACTGAAGATAAGATTTTAACTAAATCTCTACAGCAATGGTGTAATATAAACGAAATTCATAAAAGAGCATTTAGAATATTCCGTAGCACAATTAAATACGGAGATCAATTTTTTGTAAGAGATCCACAAACATATAAACTTTATTGGACAGATCCTGCAAACGTGGAAAAGGTTGTAGTAAATGAAAGTGCTGGTAAAAAAATTGAAACCTATTTTATTAAAAATTTAGCACCCAATTTCGGTGAGCTTTTAGCAACTAATCCAAGTGCATTACATTCCAGACCTTATGGAGCAGGTGGAGGACAATATATAGGTACACCTCCTAATAATCCAGGTTCATCAGGCAGTTATTTAACAGGTTCTATAGATGGTGTAAATCAAGGCGTGCCTGTAGACGCTGAACATGTTGTGCATGTCAGTTTAACAGAGGGTATGGACCATGCATGGCCTTTTGGTATCAGTATATTAGAACCTATTTTCAAAGTTTTCAAGCAAAAAGAGTTACTTGAAGACTCTATTATAATTTACAGGGTACACAGAGCACCAGAAAGACGTGTATTTACTATTGACGTTGGAAACATGCCTCCACATAAAGCAAGGCAGTATCTGGAACAGATCAAGTATGAAGTACAGCAAAAACGAGTACCAAATAAAAACAAAGCAGGTGAAAATGTAATTGATGCCGCATATAATCCAATGAGTATGTTGGAAGATTATTTCTTTGCGGCAACATCAGAAGGCAGAGGCAGTAAAGTTGATACACTACCAGGTGGTGAGAATTTGGGGCAAATTGACGATCTTAGATACTTTAACAACAAACTATTACGTGGTTTGAGAATACCAGCAAGTTATTTGCCAACAGGCCCAGAAGATGGAAGTGCAACTTACAATGACGGTAAAGTAGGTATTGCTTATATTCAGGAATACAGGTTTGCTAGATATGTAGAAAGGTTGCAGAAGCAAATACAGGAAGACTTAGACAGAGAGTTTAAAATGTTCCTGAAGCACAGAGGCATAGAGATAGATAGTGGAGATTTTGACATAGTATTTAATCCTCCTATGAACTTTAGTAGTTATAGAGATTTACAGTTGGATGCCGAAAGAGCTAACTTATATAACACAGTAGCCGCAGTACCATACCTTGCTAACCAGTTTAAAATGAAAAAATATCTTGGACTTACAGAACAGGAAATGAAACAGAATGAAGAAATGTGGAGAGAGGAAAACAAATACGAAAAATATGCAGATGATAAAACACCAGCAGATCTCAGAAACATCGGTGTAAGGCCACAACCTGATGCCGCAGTAAATCCAGATATGGAAATACCTGCAGACCAGGTACCCCTGGAAGATCCTGCCCAAGATCCGCTAAATACTGATGCAGGAGTTGTTCCTCAAGGTGGCACACCACCAGGATCTCCGCCAGAAGGTATATAATATGAGACTAATAGAATTTTACAATCCTGAATTTGATGATTTTCAGAAAGCAGATTCTGAAAAACGCAGAAAACCTAAAATGACTTTGGAGCAATTGAATAAATTGCGTAAAGTTAGGGCAATTAAACGAGCAGAAGATATAGAGCACAAAAAATTTGTTGCTGTTATGTATCCATCACCTGATACCGGTGGAGCAGGTGGCGGACTTATCTAATCTAGTTAAAATAGAAATTGTTAATGATGGTAAGCATAAAAATGCTAAACTTTTAGAGCAAGATCTTTTATCAAATAAATCCCAAATATTAAAAAACGGTTGTTTAATAGACTTTAGTACTGAGTCTAATTATTATCTTAACCATGCAACCGATGAACAAGACGTATTTACTGCTATACACACAATACTTGATAATGTACAAATCCCTGCAAATCTAGTGCATTTCTGTACAGGAAACTTACTTAATAAGCAAAACTATAATACATATATTAGTCTTAGAACAGCAGAAGATAACAATTTCCTGCCCTTTAAAAGTGCCTTTTATAAGGATTTTTGGTGTAGTCATACATTAACTTTCCATAAAGATTATAGCGAAAACTTTAATAAAACAAATAAGCCTAAGTATTTTTCCTGCCTAAATGGCAGAAATAGGCAACACAGAGCGTATGTATATCACTATTTAAATCAGTATAATTTATTAGATAAAGGGATTTCTACTTTTGTATGGAAGGGCATAAGTGTTGATGGCTATACTGATCCAAATGACTTAAATAGCCATACATTACAGCCTGATAATTTTTATACGGTATTTGATAATACTTACTATGATGTTATAACAGAAACACTTATAGGTAATGAATCTAAACACAACTGGTGGCAAGAAGTTTTCATTACAGAAAAAATTTGGAGAAGTATTTTCTATAAACGTCCTTTTATGGTTATTGGCAACAAAAACACATTACAACAACTTAAAATTTTGGGATTTAAAACTTTTAATGATATACTTTTTGACGAATCTTATGATAAAGTGGAAGATGATCAATTGAGAACTTACAGGGTTCTAGAGCAAAATAAACATATTATTGATACATATAGTTTAAAAGAGCTGGAAGACATAATAAAATCTCCAGAAATGAGTAGTATTTTACAATATAATTATGATAAGATAAATAACATTACAATACATAATTCATCACAGTTTTCACACTGAAATACACCGGAATGGTTCGTTTCGAGCCCTTTCAAGCATAAAAACACAACATTACTATAAGTATATAACAGGCACATCTGAAAGGTAACTTTCTGTGTGTGATTTAATTAAAAATTGGAGACCACAATGTCAGAATCAAGAACACAATTAGAAGAGATTCTAGAACTGTTACTTGCAGAAGAAAACGAAAAAGCGGAAGAAATGCTTCATGAGTATGTTGTTGCAAAAGCAAGAGCAGAATATGAAAAAGTTCTAGACGAAGACGTATCGGAAGAAGAAGCAGTTGAAGAATCAGAAGAATCCGAAGAAGAAGCAGTTGAAGAATCAGAAGAATCTGAAGAAGATGCTGTTGAAGAGTCAGAATATTCAGAGGAAGAAGCAGTTGAAGAAGAAATCAGCGATGTAGATCCTGCTGGAGACTTTGCAAACGAAATTCTTCAAGACGAAGAAGAAATTGAAGGTGAAGAGCAAGAGGAAGCAGAAGGTGAGGAAGAATCATCAGATGAAGACTTAGAAGATAAAGTTGACAACATTGAAGACGAGCTTGAAGACCTTAAAGCAGAATTTGAAAAATTACTTGCTGATGAAGAAGAAGGTGACGAACCTGAAGATAACGATGAAGCAGAAATGGACATGGAAGATGAACTTGACCTAGAAAGTGTTGAGTATGATCTAGACGAAGAAATTGCTGAAGAGTCAGACGAAGTTGTTGAAGAAGCAACTAAGTTACAAGATAAGGTAGCAGATCCTAAAGCACCAGTGGCAGACAACAACGATGCACCACTTCCAAGTGGCGGATCAAAAGTTGAGAAGTCAGGTTCACCTGTTAAGTCGAAAGACGGCGGAGAAGGCAACCACGGTGATTCAGCAAAAGACCACACACCATCAGACAACATTAAAGTTGAACCTAAAAAGGCGTAAGTCTTTTTACTGATAGGAGTTTAAATGGCTAATAAGTTATACGAATATATGAGTCCTGAACAATCTGGAATACAGATTGTTGAGTCTAAAGACGGAAAGGACTTATTTATGAAGGGTTTATTCATTCAGGGCGATGTAAAAAATCAGAATGGAAGAGTTTATCCTAAAAACGAGATAGCGAAAGCCTGCGAGAGTGTAAAGGAACGCCTTCAAAAGGGCGAGACTGTGATGGGTGAATTAGATCATCCTGAAGAACTCCAAATAAATTTAGACCGTGTAAGCCATATCATTACAGATTTGTATTGTGAAGGTTCAGACGGTTTGGGCAAACTTAAAATTATAAAGACACCAATGGGAAATATTGCAGAAGCATTATTAAAGGCGGGAGCAAAACTTGGAGTGAGCAGTAGAGGAAGTGGAAACGTAAACGAAAGTGGTAACGTTTCTGATTTTGATATTGTAACAGTGGACATTGTGGCACAACCAAGTGCCCCAGATGCCTATCCGAAGTCAATATATGAAAGTTTATTTAATATGCGAGGCGGTAGTCAAATGTTTGAAACCGCTAAAGCATTAACACACGATAAAAGTGCAGAAAAACACTTGATGAAAGCAATCACTGGTTTCATCAATGATTTAAAATTATAAGTAGGAGACTACTATGGCAGTGAATTTTACAGAACTACTTGAGAACGCAGAGTTAACGGAAGACGTTAAATCAGCTCTTCAAGAAGCATGGGAAGGTAAAATTTCAGAAGCAAGAGAAGAGCTTACAGCGGAACTTAGAGAAGAGTTTGCACAGCGATATGATCATGACAAAAGTCAGATTGTTGAAGCAGTAGACAAATTTATTTCTGAAAAAGTTGAAGCAGAAATTTCTCAAATTGCAGAAGAAAAACAATCCCTTGCAAACGACAGAGTAAAATACACGAAAGCAATTAGTGAACATTCTAAAGTACTTGATAAATTTGTAACTGAAATGGTTGCAAAAGAAGTTAAAGAACTTAGAGCAGATAGAACAAGAACAAGTGAGCATGTAACAAAATTAGATAATTTTGTAGCAGAGCAACTTGCTGGTGAACTATCAGAGTTCCACGAAGATAAAAAATCTTTAGTAGAACAAAAAGTCAAAATGGTAAAAGAAGGCAAGAAGCAATTAGCAGAAGCCAAAATGGACTTTATTAGAAAAGCGGCTGACAAAGTGGAAACAGTTGTCAACAAAACGATTACTAATGAAGTTAAATCTTTCCGTGATGATATTACTAAGGCACGTGAAAATGACTTTGGTCGTAGGATTTTTGAAGCATTTGCAAATGAATATGGCATGAGCTATCTGAATGAAGCAAAAGAAATCAAGAAAATACAAAAAGAAATTACTGAAATGGAAACAAGACTTAATGAATCACAGCAAGTAATTGCTGAGAAAGAAGAAGCAACTAAATTAGTTGAGTCTAAGTTAAGGATTGCAGAAGACAAAATGAACCGTAAGGATACATTAAACAGTCTAATGGCACCACTAGGTAAAGAGAAGAAAGAATTGATGTCAGATTTACTTGAAAGTGTAAAAACAGACAAACTGGAAGAGTCCTTTAATAAGTACTTACCTTCAGTATTGGATGGAGAAGCACCAAGAGTTAAGAAGACATTATCAGAATCCGTTGTCAGTGAGCACACTGGCGATAAGGCGGCTGTTGTAACAACAGAAGCCGACGAGAAAGCGGATGATATAGTAGAAATTGATATGATCCGCAAACTAGCCGGACTTTCAAAATAATTAGGAGTTATTAAAATGGCAAACTTATTTGAAAGCAACTGGTCCGCAACTAAAGACGCTTTATTAGAAGGTCTTTCTGGAAACAGAAAATCTTCTTTAGATGTTGTCCTCGAAAATACAAAGAGACATTTGTCCGAGGCCGCAACTTCAGGTGCCACAGGTGCAGGTTCAGTAGCGACATTAAACAAAGTTATGTTACCACTAATTAGAAGGGTTATGCCTTCTGTTATTGCTAACGAACTAGTAGGTGTTCAACCTATGACTGGTCCAGTAGGGCAAATCCACACACTAAGAGTCAGATATTCTGAAACTGGTGGTGGAGCAACAGCAGGTGACGAGGCTTTAAGTCCTTTCAAACTTGCTAGTACTTATGCAGGTTCTCCAGATGCTACGGCAACTGCTGAAGGAAGTGCAGGTAGAAAAATGAGCATTCAGATCTTAAAAGAAACTGTTGAAGCGAAAACCAGAAGGTTATCAGCAAGATGGACTTTTGAGGCGGCTCAAGATGCAGAAGCAATGCACGGCGTAGACGTCGAAGCAGAAATTATGCAGGCTTTAGCACAAGAGATCGTAGTTGAAATCGACCAAGAAATTATCGGTTCACTAAGAACTCTAGCAGGTGCTGGAACAACTTTAGACTTCGGTTCACTAAGTGGAACAAGTATTTACGTTGGTGACAGACATGCGGCTTTGGCTATTGAGATCAACAGAGCGGCTAACAGAATCGCGGCTAGAACAAGACGTGGCGCTGGTAACTACATTGTTGTTTCTCCAGAAGCACTTACAATTTTACAAAGTGCATCTACATCAACATTTGCAAGAACAACTGAAGGATCTTTTGAAGCACCTACAAATACTAAATTTGTTGGTACACTAAACGGATCAATCAAAGTATTTGCTGATAACTATGCGGCTGACGGTACTAAAGTACTAGTTGGTTACAAAGGATCAAGCGAAACTGATGCTCCTGCATTCTATTGTCCTTACATTCCATTAATGAGCACAGGCCCAGTAATGGATCCAAGTACATTTGAACCAGTAGTAAGTTTCATGACCAGATATGGTTATAAAGAACTTACAAATACTGCTTCATCTCTTGGTAATGCGGCAGACTACGTTGATGCAGTTACTTTAAGTAACGTTGCATTCCAGTAAGCCGAAAGACTTACCGGTTTCAAAGTAGACCAGTTACTAGTTCAACTAGAAACATTAAAAGAGGACTTTTAAAGTCCTCTTTTTTTGAGCAAAAAATCTAAACTAGCAAAAGTGATAAATAGTCTTATATATTAAAGGGATTATAATAAATGGCAACGAACAATACCTATATAAATGCACAAGATGACTTTACAGTCAAGGGAAACCTTACAGTTGAAGGTAATGTTACTCAGGTCACTACAACTATTAATGAAAACAGAGTTGCGGCAGAAGAATTTATTATAAATTCCGATGGTACAAATACCACTGCAAAATTAACTTTAAACAGTAACAACACTCTAGCAAACATCAGTTTCGTTACAGGCGGCAACATGGTTGTTGAACCTAACTTACAAGGTAACATTATTATAGGTGCAGGGCAAACACTAACAGTAGATAGTGGAGCCAGCATTTCAGGAAATGTATTTACTGGTAATTTACAAGGAGAGGCCGCAAACGCAATCACATTAAGTGATTTTGTAACTGTAGTATTAGACGGTGATGCTACAGGACAAGCACAATTTAGAGGTGCAGGAAATACTGCTACGATACCGTTAGTGTTAGATTCAGTAAATGCTAATACAGGAAGTTTTGGTAATGCCGCAACAATTCCAAACTTTACAGTAAATGCAAAAGGCTTGATAACAGCCGCAGGTGAAACAGCCGCAAACATTACAGCATCACAAGTTTCAGATTTTACAACTTCAGCAAGAGCCGTAAATTCAGGAAGTTTAGGTGTTGAGTATAATGCAAGTACAGGAGTTATATCATTAAGCCAATACAGTAATGCAGGACAATTTGGTAATGCAACAGCAGTACCGCAAATAGATGTGGACTCTGGTGGTAGACTGTCATCAGTCACGGCTTTTGATATAGCAATACCTAGTACACAGGTTACAGATTTTGAAACAGCCGGCAGAGCATTAATATCTGATAATAGCAGTTCAGCAACAGGTGACGGTTCATTAACGTATAGTTCCGCAACTGGTGTAATTACTTACACAGGTCCTAGTGCCGCAGAAGTAAGAGCTCACTTTACAGGCGGAACAGGCATCACATACGACAATAGTAGTGGTGCAATCAGTATTGATAGCACAGTAGTAACTAAAGCAGATGCTCAAACAATTAATGGCGATAAAACATTTACTGGTACAGTAGATTTAACAGGTGCAACTATACCTGGCACAGTTACATTTGCTGGAAATATTATAGCAACAAATATAGATACAGTTACTCAAACAGACTCTATTGTAACAGATAACAATATTTTCCTTAACAAAGGTGGTGTTGACCAAGATGCAAAAATACAAGTAGAGCATACAACTGCAAACGTATATCTAAAGTGGGACGAAGGAACTGATAGATGGCAGTTTAGCAATGACGGTAGTTCAGATAATAATATGCTGTTACTATCTGATTTTAGTGGTGGCACAGGTATTACATATAGTGGCGGCGCATTTAGTATTACTAACACAGCCGTAAGTGCAGGTACTTATGGCACAAGTAACGATGTAGCACAAATTACAATAAATGCTCAAGGTCAAATTACAGGCGCAAGTGATGTAGCAATTGATCATGATGCCTTAGCAAATTTTGTAGCAAACGAACATATAGATCACAGCGGTGTTACACTAACAGCAGGTGATGGTTTATCAGGTGGTGGTGATATTACAGCAAATAGAACGTTTGCATTAGATTTAAATGAACTTACATCTGCAAATGTTGATGTAAGTGCAGATAGTATTGCAATTATTGATGCAAATGATAGTAATGCAAGTAGAAAAGAAAGTATTGCAGACTTTGTAAGTGCAATGGCAGGTGCTGGTCTGTCCGCAACAAACGGTGTACTTTCACAATCAGGATTTACAGGAACGATTGAAACTGCTGATGTTGGTGCAACAGGTCAAGATATTTTGCAAGGGAGTGAAACTCTTGGTAATGGAACAATTAGATACTATATTAGAAGTATAGACGGTGGAACATATACAACCTCTAGTGAATCCGGAAATGTAATCACAATAGACGGAAACATCAGTGCAATTAGAACAGGATTTAGTGGTAGTAGTGGTGTAAATTATGATCCTTCCACAGGTGCCATTACAGCCGATCAATCAGAAATTAGAGGATTGTTTAGTCCAAGTGGTTCAACACTCAGTTACGATAGTGGTACTGGTATATTTACAAGTTCAGCAGACAATTACAGCAGTTGGAGTTTCGATACATCATCAGGTAGTGCAGAAACTGTAACAAGTGGCGAAACAGTTATATTTAACGCCGGCACAGGCATAGATATTTCTCATAGTAATAATACAATCACTATAGCACAAAACTCTCCAGTGGGAGATATAACTTCCGTTGTAGCAGGATCTGGTTTAATAGGTGGTGGTACAAGTGATGACGTAACTCTCAATGCAGTAGGCGGATATGGTATAACTGTAAATGCAGACGATATAGAAGTTGCGAATGCAGACATCAGAGGATTAATAAGTGCAACTGGTGATATTTCATATGACAGTAGTACAGGTGTAATTAGTTTTACAAATGACGCAGGTGATATTGAAAGTGTAACAGCAGGAACAAATTTAACAGGTGGCGGAACATCAGGCGCAGTAACACTTGATTTAGATACGGGCAATGATATAGACATGCTTGGTAATAAAGTATTATTTGGTAATATGTATTCCACAGAAGGCGACCTACCAAGTGCATCTACATATCACGGAATGTTTGCCCATGTACACGGTACAGGAAAGGGTTACTTTGCACATGGTGGTAATTGGATAAAATTAATAGACGAAACAAGCTCATCAACAACTAATTTAAGTGAAGGTACAAATTTATATTATACAGATGCTAGAGCCAGAGCGTCAATAAGTGTAAGTGGAGATTTATCATACAATAGTAGTACAGGTGTAATTAGTTTTACAAATGACGCAGGTGATATTGAAAGTGTTGTAGCAGGCGCAGGTTTAACAGGTGGTGCTACCAGTGGAGTGGCAACATTAGATATTGGTGCTGGAACAGGTATTACTGTAAATGCAGATGACATTGCAGTTAATATGTCTGCATTCGATACAGGTGATTTATCAGAAGGTTCAAACTTATACTTCACGAATGCAAGAGCAGATGCAAGAATTACAGCGGCATTAATTGACGAAGACAATATGTCAAGTAATAGTGCTACTAGATTACCTTCACAGCAATCAGTTAAGGCATACGTAGATTCACAAGTAGCAAGTAAAGATGCATTAAGTGAACTAAGTGGTGATACAGATGATGTTTCAGAAGGCTCAACAAATTTATATCATACTACGGCAAGAGCCAGAGCGGCGATTAGTGTCACAGACAATGGCGGAGATGGTAGTTTAACATATAATTCAGGCACAGGTGTAATTACATATACTGGACCAAGTGCATCAGAAGTTAGAGCACATATCAGTGCCATAGACAATGGCGGAGATGGTAGTTTAACATATAATTCAGGTACAGGTGTAATTACATATACTGGACCAAGTGCATCAGAAGTAAACAGTAGAATAGCAAGTTACTTGTCAGGTGGTAGTGGTATCTCATTAAGTAGTGGAGTAATCTCAGTAAATTCCTTAGACACAACTAAATTTACAAGTACTAATACAGCAAGTAGAGTTGTAGTCAGAGATTCAGATGGAAGTTTTGCGGCTAATATAGTTACAGCAACGGCTACAAAGGCTCAATATGCTGACTTGGCTGAGAATTATGTAGCAGATGCAGATTACGAACCAGGAACAGTTTTAATACTTGGTGGAGAACATGAAGTAACTGTGACAGACGAAGCAGGAAGTTACAAAGCAGTTGGTGTAGTTAGTACAGATCCAGCACACTTAATGAATTCAACATGTGAAGGTGAGCATGTAGTAGCAGTAGCATTACGTGGTCGAGTGCCATGTAAGGTAATTGGTAACATAAACAAAGGTGATGTACTTGTTGCAAGTGATACTCCAGGGTATGCAATGGTAGGTTCTATGCCACACACATTAAGCCCGTTACAAATAGTTGGAAGATCATTAGAAGCAAAAACTGATGCACAACCAGGTGTTATAGAAATCTTAGTTTAAAAACTGATGTTTGCATCGTAAACATCGATAAATAATATTATGAAAATTATTAAAGGCCAAACTCCTACGGAAGTTGTTCTGCATGAGGACGAATATCCAGCAGGACTTGAACCCACAGACATTGTAGAAATATTTCAAACTCCACTAACAGGTGCATATAATTGGGATTATACTGTACAAGACAATCGTGTTAAAAAACTATACGAATTAGGCAAACAGTTAAACTGGAATGCAGAAGTGGATGTTGACTGGACACCAGAGTTTCCAGATATCGATACAGAAGCATTTGAGTTTGAAAACAATCAATGGAGCAATCATCCTGTATACGCAGAATGGGATAAAGAAAAGAAACTAGAATTTATCAGAGACTTAAATGCATGGAGTATCAGCCAATTCTTACATGGAGAACAAGGTGCTTTATTAGTAGCAAGTCAGTTGGCCAGTTGTGCTCCTACATTTAATGCCAAACTATACGCGGCTTCACAGACATTCGATGAAGCAAGACATGTAGAAGCATTTAACAAATACCTGCAAACAAGACTTAAACGAACATGGCCTATAGGCACAGCACTGAAAGGACTACTAGACAAAATACTAACTGACCCACGATGGGATTTAAAGTTTATTGGTATGCAAATTGTTATAGAAGGACTAGCACTTGCGGCCTTTCAGGCTAGTAAAGATGCCAGTAACGATCCTGTATACAAAGAAATGGTAGGATATATTATCAGAGATGAAGCAAGGCATGTTACCTTTGGTGTAAACTATTTAGAAGAATATGTAAAAACACTCACAGAAGAAGAACGTCAGGACAGAGCACAATTTGCCTTAGAGGCCTGTACTGTAAGCAGAAACAGATTAAGAGCATATGATGTTTGGGAAAAATATGGTATGGATTTAGAACAAACAGAAGCATATCAGAAAGAATTTATATTTCAAACACAATTTCAAGACGTATTATTCAGTCGAATAATGCCCAACCTAAAAAGAATAGGACTACTAACGGACGAACTTATACCTGAATATGATAAATTGGGTGTAATGGGTTATGCAGATGGTGACTCAGATTTCGAAACCAGTTGGGAAGAACTAAGTAAACCACTTAAAACAGTATAAAAAGATAAATATAAGTAGACGGAGAAGACTGTGTCGACACTCATGAATTGGTCATGGGGACACAGACTAGGGTTCGTAAGGCATGGTGTCCTTATCACAACTCCTAGAACTGACCTGGATAATAAAGTATGGCAATTTTTGGAAATTTTAAAGGCACAACTCAATCTGAATTTCAGATAGGAAAGACTGATAGTGGCACAAAAATATCTACAGGCACCCAGCCTAGTAGCGATATCTCCAATGGTGATATATACATAGATAGTTCTAATTCGACTTTGCAAGTGTATAACAATGCATGGGTAAGTGTAGGAAGTACTTTAAAAGACTTGAACGTTGATTCTGGCACATTATTTGTAGACAGTAGCAACGACACAGTCTCCGTCGGCTCAACTGCTTCTAATGATAAACTGTTTGTAAATGGTAGTTTAAGATTAGGAACAAACCCAACATTAAAATTTAGTGGAGCATATTTAGATGTGGCCCACAGTAACGGAACTGCTACCCAATTAAGAGTAAGAGATAACGGTTCCGGTTCAGACCCCATATTTAAAATTTACGATGCAAATAATACATCAGAAGTATTTAAAGTACAAGGCAGAACAGTAACATTTACAGATCAAGAGTTTACAAATTCAAACATAATGAAGTTCAACCAGATGTATACTGGTGCTTCAACTGGTAGTTACTTTACTAACGGTGAATACCAAAAAGTTGTAACAATTATCCCAGATGGAACAAGTCAAAATTATCAAGTAGTAGGACGTATTACGGCTCAAAATGCTGGTGAAACTCACACAGTTTATTTTAATACAGCATTGAGAAGTGGTGAAACACTTCCTGATTTAAGTTGGTCTACCAGTTACGAAGAAGAATACAATGGTAGTAGATACATAGATCCACAACTGTGGACCAAAGAAACAACCACAGCAGGATTTATTTTTGCATTTAAAACATTAGGAACAATTTACGGAACTGTTACAGTTGACATGGAAGTTATTCCAAGAAATAGTTCACAAAAAGATAATGTTACTGTGAATGCAGTTCAAAACAGTGAACAAAGTGCAGTTGAGACAGGTTACACTATTAACGATATGGTTAAGGGTGGATTAAGTAAAGTTTCTAACAACATTATTATTAATGGTGAAGTAAGCAGTCATATTATACCAAGTGCTAATGTAACATACGATTTAGGTACTGATACAGCAAGATGGAGAGACTTATACCTAAGTGGTAGCACCATTAAATTAGGCACCACAGCAATCAGTGTTACCTCAGATAACGAAATAGACTTTTCAGATAGTGCTAACACCAGTATAAAAAGAAAACTTGTTGTTGATGAAATAGAAATAGGTTCCGGTGACGACAAAGTTATTTTAAGAAAAGGTTCAGACGGTAAATTAAAATCTGTTAGTAAAAATAGAAGTACGAAAGAAGAAACTTCTAACAAAGTTGATCTAGATGATAATGATACAGATGATTTAAGCGAAGGCTCAACAAACAAATATTATACAACTGAGAGAGCAAATACAGCCAT
>Ga0222719_10000749_pt1 | contig 32389 bp, 51 predicted proteins | sample C33_34DmetaG_FD_165039 | JGI IMG/M metagenome (GOLD analysis project Ga0222719, IMG submission 165039) | Estuarine water microbial communities from San Francisco Bay, California, United States - C33_34D | ecosystem: Environmental > Aquatic > Marine > Unclassified | place: USA: California... | reverse complement strand
CAACAAGCACTACAACCACCACGACGACAACGCTTCCACCGCCGCCGCCATCGACTACGTCAACAACCACGACTACGACAGTCCCCCCAACGACGACTTCTACGACGACTTCTACGACGACTTCTACTTCGACCACTTCCACGACGGTGCCGTCAACGACGACCACCACCTCGTCAACAAGCACCACAACTACGACTGAACCCCCTAAACCAGCCCCCGCTCCTGCTGTGGCGGCTATGATTACTCGTATACAGAACGAAGAACTTGCCGAGTCAATGGGCGAGTTGTTGAGTGACGAAGATGAAATAACTGTAGAAGTACTCCACAATGTGATTGACAATGAGGACTTCGACAGCCTTGATGAGGAGACTCTAGAGGCCGTCAGTGCGGCTCTATCCGAGGCTCCAGACGAGGTTAAAGAGGAATTTGAGAGCGAAGTAAACGTGTTTGAGGGATCGTTTGATACGTACGTCCCCACTGGCTCAAAGATTGATGTAGGGACCAGAAGAACTGTTGTCGCTGTAACAGCCTCCATTTCGGCAGTCGCCGCCGCCCCCACAGGAGGTGGCAGAAGGAGACGCTGATGCTGAAGAAACTCTTCAAAGAGGGGTATGCCCTCGTATGGACGGTATCTGGTACGGCTTTAGTACTAATCACACTCTCGGGAGATGTCCTAAAATACGCACTGTGGATCAGTGGTGCATCCATTGTGGCCCACATGATTGGGTTCGCCATCTGGGGAGGCTCTGATGAAGAGTAAACTACGCATTGCCGGTGATATCGGTATCCGCTTGTTTGCTACGTTTACTGCCTCAGCCCTCAGCATCATCTCTGGTGCGGCTATTATTGGCGATATCGAGATGCACAAAGCCGCTCTTCTTGCTGGATTTGTGGCTGTAGCCAATGTCGCTCAGCGCTTAGCCGCCGCCGCTATCGACGGCGATTTGACGGCGGACGAGATCGACGAAGCATTTCTGGGAGCAAAGATAACCAGAAAGTAGATTACGCACCCTATACAGTCCCATGTGATATGGTTATGGGGTAACAACCCCCTACGGAGGTATTGATATGTTTGAACCTAAGTTCCTTAAGGACGTCGCTGAGCGCGCTGTTGCAACATTTGCACAGACACTCGTTGCCCTCGTCGGTACTGACGCCGTCGACATCTTGTCGGTCGGTCTTGGTGACTCGTTGAAGGCCGCTGCTGTTGCCGCTGGTCTGTCCGTCGTTAAGAGCGTTGCCGCGGCTAAAGGCCCAGTCGGTGACACCTCAGCATCGGCGGTTAACCTCGGAGGTAACTGATGTCCCGCGACTACACGGGTTGGGATTACAACGCCACTGGTAAGCGTGCCGGTGCAGAGGCGCTAAGTAAGTGCTTGGAAGCATACTTCGGTGTGTGGAACAACGGTACTTGGGGTGTCCGCAATATGCGCGGCAAGGGTAAGCCCTCAGTCCACGGTACAGGCCGTGCGGGGGACAACTCTTGGCGTGGCGCACCTTACCGTGGTACTGGTAACTATGATAGTGCTAAGGCCGCTTGTGAGTTCCTCGTGGAGCACGCCGACGAGTTAGGTCTAGAGTTCTTGTGTGATTACTTCCCAAAGCCATGGGGACGCGGATGGCGCTGTGACCGCAACGCTTGGCAGGACTACACCAAGAAGACAGTCAGTGGCACCCCCGGAGGAGATTGGATTCACTGGGAGATCAGCAACGAGACTGCGGATGATCCAGACCGTATCGTTAAGGTGTTTGAAGATGCCCTAGGTCCTGCACCTGAAGAAGTGAAGGTACCTGCAAAGAAGACCCCCAAAGCCCCCGCTGGTAAGAAGCCATGGCTTCAAGTGGGTAGTAAGGGCGCGGAAGTCAAGAAAGTTCAAGAGATCGTTGGCGCTACAGCAGACGGTGACTACGGTCCTAAAACTGAGCAGGCTGTAAAGAACTGGCAGGCAGAGCACGACCTCCACGTTGATGGTATTTGGGGTCCCGGCTCAGATGGTCATGTTAACGATTGCGACCACGGCGCTCCAGAACCGGCAGCAGCACCCGCTCCCGCCCCCGCTGCTAACCCTTTCCCCGGAGAGTCCCTACAGATTGGTAGCACTGGTAAGTACGTAATCATGGTACAGAAGAAGGTTGGCGCTAAACCAGATGGCCGCTTTGGTCCTGTTACAGCGCGCTCCGTTCGCAAGTACCAGCGCAACGCCGGTCTAACCGTTGATGGAGTAGTCGGTCCCAAGACGTGGGGGCACATGTTCTGACTCCACAGAACTGAGAGGTAAAACTTGGCCAGCATCCAGACGCCGTTCAACTTTTCTGGTGGGCGCGTATCTCGCGTGACCTCTCCTACCGTTATTGCTGAGCAGAAGATTATTGACGTATTAGTCACTTCTAGGCATGAGCGGTTTGGTCTACCGACCTATGGAGTCGGTATCCAGCAGCATCTTTTTGAACCTATTGATGAGTTAGTATCAGCAGAAATTAATATTGATGCTAAGATGGAACTAAGCGACAGAATTAGCGATGTAATTATAAACGGCTTTTCTATTGAACAAGATCCGTACTATGAGACCACAGCAGTTGTAAAAGTTTTGTATTCATTGCCTGTATCTAGACCTCGTATGGCGACCTTTTCGGTTTCTCTAGAGGACTTTACTGAAGAAAGCCCATTGATCTAATGCCCTTTGATTACGCCAGCCGTGATTTTGACACTATTAAAACTGAGTTGCTAGCACGCGCTGCTCGGGTTGCCCCCGAGTGGACAGACCGCGACCCCTCAGATTTTGGCATGATTATGCTGGATTTGTGGGCTAACACTGCCGACGTACTGCACTATTACATTGATCGTGCGGCTAATGAGACGTTCCTAACAACTGCTCAGCAACGAGAGTCGGTTTTGGCTCTCGCTAACTTGTTTGACTACATTCCTCGTAGTAGAAGCAGCGCTTCAGGTACAGTAACTTTGAGCAACTCTACGACTTCAGATATTGAGATACCTGCTTACACTCGTTTTGTAGCAAGAGCAAGTAATTCTGTCTATCAGTTGTACGCTCCGTCCGACGCCACCTTGGTTGCTAACAGTAGCACCGCGGTAGCGTTGCGGGAAGGAACTGTTGTAAATACTGAAAAGGTCACCGGAGTCACAGGTTCTTCAGGAAAGTCGGACCAACGCTACACACTGGCTAACAAGGACGTAGTCAATGGCAGCATTACTGTATTCGTGTATGAGGACGGGGTTAAGCCGATTCAGTACAGATTTGTTGAGCGAGTTTCAGACGCTACTATCGGTGAACGCGTGTTCTACGTTGAGACAACTGCTGATGCTGAAACAGTAGTTGGCTTTGGTACGACATCGTACGGTTTCGTACCCCCTCAAGGGTCTGAGATCAGAGTTAGGTACGCGTATGGTCAAGGTGCTGAGGGCAATATTCCAGCAGGTTCTGTTAATGGTTTTTATTCGAACACACCAGACGGTGTCTCTGTTGTTTCCTCGTCCGCCTTTTCTGGGGGCACTGACGAGGAGTCAATTGTTTCTATGAGAGCATCGCTCCCCTCAGCGATCTCAGCGCAAAACAGAGCGGTTACAGAGGCCGACTTCAAGAACCTCGCTTTGCAGGTAGAGGGGGTTGCTAAGGCTGCACTCTCGTACAGCGCTAACACAGTCACTATGTATGTTCATGGGGCTGTTAACAACTTCGTTGCTTTGACTGATACCAGTGCCGCTCAAGACACCACACTAGAAGACCGGGTAGAGTCCTATGTAGGGGAACGTGCTGTGGTAGGTGTAAGCGTTGCAGCCGACAGCGCCATTGATTACGCTCAAATCTACTTTAAGCCCAAGATCTATGTAAACAGCAGGTTTGTTGCGTCTTGGGTGAAACAGGACGTTGCTAACGTCATAGATGGCCTGTTCCAGTTTGACCGCCTTAATTTCGGTCAAACGCTGTCTCTAGGCAGACTGTACAGTGCCATCTTAAGCGTCCCCGGTGTTGATTACGTCACTGTAGACCCCAACGACGGAGGTGGGTACTTCAGCGATAATAGCGCTGTTCTCACCACTCCCGCCACCGTGCAGAGCGTAACTGTTCCGTACAACGAACTGCCTAAACTGCACATCGACACCGGAGAGTCCTCTATTCTCTCTAAGATCGTGGTCAGCGGCGGCATTCAGGGGACCTGATGGCTTACACCTCTTTTCGCCTTAGGTACAACTTTGCCAGCGGTGGTTCTTACACGCGATTCAATTACGAGGTAGTAACCGACCCCGGTTTGGTGTCCAGCCCATACGACGGTCAGATTATTTACCAAACTGACCCCGGCCTGCTACAGGGTGCTGGATTCTATGAATACGACAGTGACACTAGCGCTTGGTACCTCGTCGAACGTTCTCAGGACAACGCTCTTCGTGCTGACGGACTTCAGTTGCCCCCAGCCTCTGCACCGGAAAACTCCTTTTCAGCAATCGCCACCGGCTACAACGAAGTTACCTTGTCTTATGGTTTAACTGAGTTGCCATCTGTTTCGTCCGAGGCGGGTGCGAGTAGCCCTCTGTCTACCGGTGCCCCCAGCCCGGCAGCGGTTATTGTTGTGTACTCCACGCAAGGAGAACCACAGACAGTTAACTCCGGTGTACAGGTGGTAAACACTAGATTTTCTGGCTCTTCTTTGCACAGTGTTGACACCAACCCTGACGATTACCCCGTATCAGGCAGGTGGGCTTACTACAGTTTGTTTGTAGAGTACGCCGCAGTAGGACAGAATTCTTATTATGAGAAAGCCGCCTCCCTAAGAGTTCTCGTTCCCAAAAACTACAAGTCCACAGACATGTTGTGGAATCGCATTCCGATGTACTACCGACTACAGGATTTCAAAAGGGCTACGCCTTCGGTTAGTAACGACAGTTTTGTGGAGTTGTTGGGAGGCGTTCCTTGGCCTAGGGAAGCAGACGGTTATCGAGTCGGAGACCTCTATAAGTTTATGTCGATATTTGGTTTTGACGTAGACCGAATTAGGACAACTATCGACTACATGATGGTGTCAAGAGACCCGGCCATTGCTGACACCGAGGTGCTTGACGCCATTTCAAAGCAGTTAGGAGTAGGTCTAGCATCCTCAGACCTAGGAGCAGAGAGACTACGTAGGGTGTTGTATGAAATTGGGTACTTACGTAGATCAAAGGGTACCGAATCTCAGATTAGTCATATCCTTCGCGCTCTTACTGGCTGCGATGTCGAACTGGACAGAGGTGCCGGTTCTGCTGGTTCTGGAAGCATCAATGTGTACGAGCAGCGTGTTAACTACATTCCTGACCCCTTATGGGAAACGCAAGATCGAAACCTGACCAGTTGGGGAGCGATGGTTAATGACCGCCCCGCGCATGAGGATGAGGTGGCTACCCCCTTAGGTTTCACCGACACCACGTATAGCGCCTACGCAACTGGTGGTGCTACCCCGGCATACTCAGTCACTAGTAAGGTATATCAAACCACTAATGCTGGTGATTCAGCAGGTGTAACTCATGTGATGTTTCGTTTAGCCAGTGCTGTACCTGTGCGCCTGTACGATCAGGTTACTTTTTCTGTGCACGGTACTTACATTGGGGACATTAAATGGGTTCGAATCGTAGATGTAGATGGCAACATTTTGGGTAGTACTTCTACCTCTAAAAAAGCAGTAGACAAAAACGCTTATCAAGTCAGTATCACCGACCCTTCTGACTCAGGAGTAACCGGCACCTTGCAGGCTAGTTTTATTGAGTTCTTAGTGGATCTTTCTTCCGGCCCGTTCTCTCCTTACAAGATGATCGCAGAGAGAAACTTTATCGGTAACTACTTTGATGGTAACGAGAGTTTGTCGGGATGGCTTATCGACACAGTTGGCGGCGCTACCAACGAGTCAATTAAAGACCACCGGTGGTTGGGTACTGCTAACGACTCGGTGTCCGTGTACACAGAGCAGTATCGCAAAACCAAAGGAGTCTTCTCTTCGGTGTGCCTCAATGTGCTCCCGGTGTACGAAAAGGCTATATACACTAATCAGAGTACGAGTCTGCCCAACGTCAACTTCCAGCAGGTTGCTGGGGCCAGTCTCCTGACGACTCTTCCGAACTGATCCTTGACACGGGTGTTCCCCTTCTAGTAACTTTCTTCGTTCCATAGAACGAAGGAGACGCTATGAGTCATGTAGTCATTATTGGAACAGGGGATTGCCCCGCTGATGCCGTAAAGGAATCCCTTGCCGATGCCTTGTCGTCTGGAGACGAGGTGTCCGTTGCTTGGCCTAAGTCCATGAATGGGGCAATGGACGCCGTGTTGGAGTACCTAGTTGACAACGAGTACACCACCAACCTGTTGTACTCTGATGGACAGAATGTCCACCCAGATCTCCGTCAGATAGACACTGTCAACGTTGTCAAAGTACGCGACACTGAGTCATCCTTGGTCAAATCAATTGACAACGAAGTGTTGATCCTGTGGAACGACGCTGACGAAGAATTGCTGGGCACCATCTTTGACAGTAACGAGAGTGTTCGTGTGCGAGAACTTAGCAACGGATTAGCCCCCATCGTGGTGGAGTACCACCCTGATACCCCCGAGCCTGCGGCACTCACGGAAGAGGAGCATACCGAGGAAGACGACAACAGTCGGTTCACCCGAGAGCAGTTGGAGGGTATGGCCGTTCCCGCTGTAAAGCGCTACGGAGAAAAGTTAGGTCTCACGTCTAAGACCAAGTCCGGTATCATCGAAGAATTGTTCGGAGCAGAGGAAGCCCCGGCAGAGACTCCTTCTACGATACCCAAGGACGACCCAACGCCCCCACCGCCAGCCCCTAACGATTATGACTTTGTCCGTTTGTACCACGACTTCACTGAGTACGCTGACAACTGTAAGGACTTTGAATCGTCTATGGCTAAAGCCTCGCTGGAGCAGGCGCGACTGTGGATGTTGCGGGCACTTTCCCGTATTCAATTCTGATTTTATTTGAGGATCGTTGACTTGGTCGTACGATCCGTGGTACATTCGTATTGGCACGGGTTCCATACGTGTCTCCTTTCATGGTAAGGAGCGGACGCCTACCTCTCGTGGTTGGGCTGGTCATAAGGCGTCCGCTCCGCCATGGAGAAAGGGTTTGGTTATGCCTACCTTTGGCGCTGATCCAGATGCCCCCGACAACGGTTGGGAAGAGCGTACGGGCACCAAAAAGAGAGCAAGTAACAAGGTCTATGAATTGGTTAAGTACTTTGGGTACCATCGTTCTATGCGTATGAGCCAGAGGTTTGGCCAAGAAGACAAAGCAATTCTTTCTAGTAATTTCTCTCGTCTTCTTTCAAAAGGATTCACAACAGACGAAATAAAGTCGTTGGTGGATAGGTTTTACTCATCACCGTATTCCTCTTCGGAGTACCCCGCTTTGATGTTCTGCAAAAAAGAGGTACAAGAAGAACTGTCCGCTGAGTCGTCTGTTCTTCTAGCCGATGTAGTAGCCCAGTGGTTGCTAGATGGTATGCCTAACAACGGGCCTTTTATGGACACTAGGGAGGTTCGCAGGGCGGTTTTACTCGTGTGCGATGAATCTGTTCTCCGCTACCCAGAACTCGTTGTTGACATTATTCGCATAGACGACCCAGAGCCGTACCTGTCGGAAAGGTTGTCCGCTTTAGAAGATCTAATCTCGTGGAATCTTGGAGATAACGAGAGCGGTTCTGGACAACTGCGTGATACTTTGTCTATGATCACTCTTCCCCAAGAGTTGGCCTCCCCGGTTAAATCCCCTAAAAGCATGAAGAAGAAACACAGCACGGTTAAGCAGGCAGTCCTCTCTATAAAGTCCGTAACCAATAAGGAGCGCTGGTGAACTACAGCACACCATTAGACTGGAAAAGCGAAAACTGGTGGCGTAACCGTTCCGTAGGGGAGCGGTTGTTTCATCTACACGTTCCTAAGCGCATCCATGAAGCGATGGAGGACTGGCCAGCGGTGGCTCTCCGAGGTGATGGAAACTTGTTTATACAAGGCCCCTCCGGCTCCGGTAAATCACTGATTGCGGCACGCACCTTGACGGAGGCCGTCAAGGAGCACAGCGTATCGGGTCGTTGGTTGGAGGCGGACGACTACATAGAGATGATTAAGGATTCGTTTGATAATGACGGCTTACTCCCAGAAATGTACTCAAGCCCTCACATTGTGAAGTACGTCAAAGGAGTATTCGATGTGGTGGTCATTGATGGTTTAGGAGAAGAGAGGTTGACGGAGTTTGCCAGCCACGAATTGGGTAGCCTCATCCGTAAACGGTATGACAAACAAAAGGCGACTATCATTACCTCTCGTTTGTCTATCCAAGACATTAAGAGCCGGTATGGATCACGCTTAGCGAATCCGTTAGCCGATTTTGACTTTGAGGACGCTCGTGGAAAAAGGTGACATCGCCCCCACCACGCATAAGCACATCGCCTGCTGGTTTGAGGATCTACTTATAACTCGTCAGGAAGAACCGCAGAAGCGTAAGTTGTTTCGTCGTGATAAAGAGTTGACAGATGATGAGTGGATTAAGCAGGAAGTGAGGCGCTGGCGTGTAAACGAGTTGCCTCTCAAGTCTGTTTATCACATGGTCAATCAGTTGGACTTGGGCGTAGAGGTGTACACATACTACGAGGAAGAATTAGTAGAGCAGGTAGAGCATTGGCTTGCTCGTAAAGGCATCAGTGTGAGCGTATACGCTTACTATGACTTTGACACGCTGCGTGACGACTTTAAGTACAACCGTGACGTTCACACCCTGTTTACTCCGTACGAAGACGACGCGGCAGTGCTTGGTTTTCGTGCAACCGTTACAAAACCTGATGGGACGTTTGGGATCTAATGGCAGCAATTGAGCATCTAGTAATAAGCAAGATAATTGAAGAGCAGTCTCTTAGTGAGGCGTCTAAGTCAGGTATTAAGACAGTGTACTTTGCTGGTGACTGGCAAAACGTATACCAATGGATTATCGAGTATAACAGCAAGCACGGCGCTGTACCCACAGAGCGTGCATTCAGCACTGCTTATGGTGACATTGAGATAGTCGACACTGCTAGCGAGTCGTTTAGTGGTTTGTTTGAAGAACTTCTAGACGCCTATCGCTCCCGCACGATCATAGATGCGGTCAGTGCGGCTATGGGTCCACTTGACAAGGACAACGTCAAGGATGCCATGGCTATTCTTTCGACTGGTCTACAAGCAGCCAGTACCGACACGGCTCGTTTGCGGGACTTCAATATTATTGAGGGTTGGGAAGACCAACTCCAGATGTATAGGGAGATGAAAGAAAACCCGAACGCCTTGCGTGGTATACCTACTGGGTTCGCTGGGTTGGACAGAGTGACCTACGGTCTACGTCCCCAGCAGTTCGTTGTTATGGTAGGCGAACCAAAACGTGGTAAGTCATTGTTCGAGTTAATCATGGCTATAGCCTGCCACCGTCACGGCCTTCAGCCTTTGTTTATCTCCTTTGAGATGTCGGTAGCGGAGCAGAGGTCTCGTTTCTATTCCCTTATCGCCAAGATTCCGTACGAGCGTATCTTAAGCGGGCAGATGTCTGAGAAAGAGTTTGACCGTCTGGAAAAGTCTATGCGGATGATGAAGAACATGCACCCATTTAGGATGTCCGAAGACAGTAGTAGCCTCACGACCATCAGCGCCATTGCCGGTAAGATTCAGGAGTACCAGCCTGACGCCGTGTTTATCGACGGTATGTATCTGATGGATGATGAGAATGGTGAGCCGAAGGGATCGCCGCAGGCTTTGACCAACATCACTCGTGGGGTAAAGCGCCTAGCGCAGAGATTCGACATCCCTGTTGTGGGCACGTCTCAGGTTCTGTCGTGGAAGTTGAACAACAAGCGTACACGTGCTATCACCGCAGACTCTATTGGTTACACTTCGTCGTTTGTACAGGATGCTGATTTGGTTCTTGGCGTAGAGCGTAACCCAGACCTTGACGATCAGGCCATCATCCGCGTGGTAGAGGCACGTACCGCCCCCCACGCTGAAATACATGTAAAATGGGACTGGCAGACAATGGAGTTTGCGGAAGTATCGGAGGTTGATGAAATTGACCCATCATTCGACTGACATGGACATCGTGGAGCGTTTGGAGTACGCATCTATGAGTACCCCAGAAATATCTCTATTGAGAGAAGCGGCTCAGTACATCAGGAAACTTCGTGAGGAAATCAAGGAAAATGAGTCACACGGACGATCTGACTGAAGTACTGATAGGGCTAGGTGTTGAAGTCCGCAAGGTACAGAATGATGAGATTAACGGTAGGTGCCCTGTACACCACCTGACTAAGGGCCGGGAGAGTTCTCGGTATTCTTGGTACATTAACTCCGACACCGGGTTGTGGTACTGCTTCTCTTGCGGTGCTCGGGGCAACTTGCCCTACCTAGTAAGTCAGTTGACGGACGATCCTTCCGCTTTGTGGAGCATACAGTCCCACTTGATTAACAGCGGTATTCGCCGGTTAACCGAGGTAGAGAAAGAAGTCACCGAACATCGTGAGACGGTTGACTGGGTTCACTACGCTAAGTTTTCCCCTCTTCCAGACCGGGTTATAAGTCTACGAAACTTAGATGAGGATGTCGTCCGTAAGTACGGCATACGGTGGGATGCGTATAACAAGGCCACCGTTATCCCTATCGTGTCCCCTCTAGGAGAATTGTGGGGGTGGCAACTTAAGAAGCATGGTTGGGTACGCAACAGGCCCGAGGGAGTCCACAAAGGAGATACCTTATTTGGTATCGAACGTGCGTTCGGTAAAGTAGCCCTACTGCTTGAGTCCCCCTTAGATGTAGTCCGCTTCCACAGCGTGTACGCCGGTGAGGACATCTCCGCCGTGGCTTCGTTCGGTGCTAACGTTTCCGAAACTCAGATCACTATGCTGGCCGACAGGTTTGACGGGGTTATCCTTGCCTTAGACAATGACAATGCTGGGTCTCTGGAGACCCGTCGTCTGTCGTCGGCGTTCCCCTCCCTACGTCGAAGGGTCAAGTTCTGGCGGTACGATGAAGGCGTAAAGGACTTAGGCGACATGACTGACTACCAGATTATAAGCGGTATCGATAGGGCAAGTGTTATCCGTGTTTAAAGGACAATTATGGCCCTACCAGCAAGAGGCAGTAGAGCGGATGACCGACCGTGGCCAGATGCTTTTAGGCATGGTGATGGGTGCTGGAAAAACCCCCACAACATTGGGGGCTGTGGAGCAACTGTTTGAAGAAGGGGAGATTGAACGTTGTTTAGTAATCGTCCCCGCTTCCCTAAAGTACCAGTGGGCTAGAGAGATCTCTAAGTTCACAGACGCTAAATGCACGGTAATCGATGGTCCTAAGAACAGGCGTACGGCACAATGGAGGTTCTCTAAGCACAGTCGTTATGTTGTGGTTAACTCTGAGACTTTGGCAAACGATATAGGTCAGTTAGGTACCATACAAGCAGTGGTCGTGGACGAGAGCACCATGATAAAGAACAGGTCTGCTAAGCGTTCTAGGCTCATTAAAAGGGTCGGCAGGACTGTTGCTTACCGGTTTGCTCTCACGGGACAGCCTATTGAGAATCGTCCTGAAGAACTATTTAGCATTATGGAGTTCGTTGACAAAGATGTTTTAGGTGATTTTAAGACATTTGATAGGACTTTCATAGTCAGAGATCACTGGGGTAAACCCACTAGATATCGTAATTTAGACAAAATGCACAAGGTAATGCAAGAGTGTATGGTTCGTAAAACTAGGGACGATATTAAAGATCAGTTGCCTGACATAATTCATCAAACTATACCCGTCCCCTTTGATACTCGTGGCGCTGCTCTATACAAGCACATATCCCACGATCTACTATCAAAGATTAGTGACGCTATGTCGAACTCTCGTGGTTCATTTAACTTGTGGGCACACTACAACGGCTCCGGCGGAGACGATGCTCAAGGGCAGATCATGTCTAGGCTTACCGTTTTACGTATGCTATGCGACAACCCGGACTTGATTGCCGAGTCGGCACGGGAATACGGTGATAAGAATTCCCCCCACGGTAGTGAGTATGCCCATGATATCGTGCGACAAGGACGGCTAGAGGGCGTCAATGCAGCCCCCAAACTGGATGCTTGTGTCGAATACATACGACAGGTACTTGACGAGAGCGATGACAACAAGGTAGTTTTGTTCTCCTTCTTTAAGAAGAACTTGCGTCTCATAAAGCAGGCGACCGAAGGGCTGACCGACAGCGTACTGTTTATGGGGGGAATGAGTGCTGAGGAAAGAGATGCCGCTAAACAACGGTTTACCGAAGACCCCAGTTGTAGGTTATTTCTTTCTTCAGACGCTGGTGGTTACGGGGTTGACCTCCCGATAGCCAACTACTTGATAAGTTACGACCTTCCATGGAGTAGCGGAAAGTTAGAACAACGAGAGGCAAGAATCATCAGGCTTTCGTCTGAGTTTCCTCACGTTACTATTGCAACGTTCGTCATGCAGGGTAGTATCGAAGAGCGTCAGTACGAGATGCTGCAAGTTAAAAGGTCTGTTAACGAGGCTTTTATTGACGGTAAGCACCACGACAACGACGGAAGTATGGAATTAAATATGGACACACTCTCTCAGTTTTTGAGAGAGTCAAACGTATAGGAGACAAGATGGATATAGAGAGAGTTGCAGAAGAGTACCTAAAGCAAATCAAGCATATTGACATGCTCAAAAAGCAAGTAGAAGAGTACAAAAAGATGCTTGTCGATGCCGTCACAGAGAATGGTGAAGAGGACGATAAAGGCCACCAGTGGCTACCGGCTGGGCGTTACATGCTTCAGCGTCAACGTCGTCAGGGCAGTAAGAGCGTGAGCCACGAGCGGGCAGAGCAGTGGGCAAAGGCCCGAGGCATCTGGGATTCTATCAGTAAAACCATAGAGGTTGTAGACGAGGATGCCCTCGTTGCGTACATCTACGACCATCGAGACGAGGCTGGGCTGGAGGAAGAGTACCAGTCTTTGATCGATACGCCAAAACCTAGTTACGCTTTCATGAAGCCGGTTGAGGGAGCAACTTACGACTACTGAACATGTGCTATCGTCGTAACTTCACCAAACACATAGAAAGGCCAACTGAGATGAGTCAAACTGCTTCTGCTCCCTCCCCCACTACCGCTGTCGCCGCCGATGCGGCTTTCTTTTTGTCAAGAGTCGTACCTAGGGGTGACGACGAAGCAAGGCGACTTGACCGCGCTATCCGGTTGCTCCAAGGGCTATCCGCAAAGTAACAACTATCTACCGATACAATATGGGGCAGTATGAGTACCGATCCGTTGGATTTGTTTAACGCTATTATCTCCGAAAAGGAAGCAGAGCAGCAATCTGCGCAGGACGGTCCCGACTTTCCCGGTAAGACTGCTCCGAGAAATCGTGGAAAGGTCATTGACAACGTAACTCATGAGTGGTTAAATGGCCTCAAGTACCAAGAGTACGCAGTAAAAGGTGTTACTCGTAAGTTCTACACAGTGGGGGCTTTGGCCTCCGCACTCAATAGAAAGCCTGTGACCATCAGGTCATGGGAGGCGAAAGGGTGGATTCCCCCAGCCTCTTTCCGAACCCCAGCCCCTCGCTCAGAACAGATTCCGGGCAAGGCGGTAAAGGGTAGGAGACTCTACAGTGAAGCACAGATTGTCTTCATTGTAGAAGCAGCGATGCAGTTTAATATTGACGACCCACATCAAAATGATTGGGACGGCTTTCGTAAGCACATCGCTGAGAAATACCCAACACACTGACAAGAAGAGAGTTAAAGACATGGGACGTTTTGATACGGACACTATTGACAATGACGACATCGTCGATGCTCCTGCCGTTGAGCAGGACAGCGACCTTAACGTGGCTCAGGCTCGCCGTGTAATCAAGCGCGGTTGGGGCAACGTAGAGCAAACCAAGCAGGCTGACAGCCCGTTTGCCCAGCGCCTGAAGATTGATGACAAGCCAGTCATCGTGAAGTTCCTAGAAGAAGAGCCGTATACGAGTTTCCGTATGCACTGGGTGGAGCGTCAAGGGCAGAAGTCCTTTACCTGCCTGTCAGATATGCACCCACAGGGTTGCCCTCTGTGCGATGCAGGACACCGCCCCTCAGCACGCTTTGCGTTTAACGTGGCTCTGCTTACTGAGGATGGAGACACCACCATCAAGTCTTACGAAGTCGGTCCCCGAGTGATCGACAGCCTTAAGAACTTTCATCAAGACCCCCGGCAGGGTCCGCTTCCTAAGCACTACTGGGCAATCTCCCGCAGTGGTAAGGGGCCGACCTCGCAAACCAACCATCAGATGGTTCGTGATCGGGACTTGGAAGAAGAGTGGAACATCTCACCTTTGACCGACGACGCTTTAGAGCAGGTTATGAAGCAGGCTTACGATACCAGTATCGTACCTATTCCTAACCGTAAGACTTTGCTTACCATTGCTGCTGAGGAATTGGATTACGAAAACTGATTCATGGCTGACGGCACAGCGTGGCGGCGGGGGTATGGTGCCCCCGCCGTCACTACCATGGAAGAGTTATTGTCGGTAGTCGATATTGTCAAGAGCGAACGTCAGTTCACATTTGACGTAGAGACTCGTGGAAACATTGAACGGCACGCCGATGTTATGGACTTGGTGGAGCGTGAGTGGGCTGAGAAAGAGGCTTCGCTCAAAGTCACCCACCCCACAACCGTTCAGCGGTCACGTCAGGCCATTGAGGATAAGTGGCGAGGTAGGGTTGCTCTTGACCCCTTTCGGAATGATGTGTTCTGGATAGGGATAGGCACTCGTGGCAACTCTTGGGCGATACCAATGGGGCACCCCAACGGAGAGGTTCTGGTTCCAGAGGAGAGAGGGGACGGCTCAACTGTCCCTCCGCCCGGATACCGTGCGGTTCTGTCATCTGGCAAGGAGTCGATGGCAAGGTCTAAGTACTTCATACCGGCTACGTTCACAGACGCCCCCGAGCAGTTGACCCAAGAACAGGTGTTCACCGCTTTGGAACCGTTGTTTATGGATGAGGACATTGTCAAGATCAACCAGAACATCAAGTTCGATGCTAAGTCCGTCGCTAAGTATTACGGTGGGGATTTACCTAAGGGTAGGTACATAGACACCCAGATCCTCATGCACCTAGTCAATGAGAACCTACTTAACTACCGTTTAGTAACCATTTTGGACACGGTGTTCAAGTTTGACCCGTACCATCGTGACGGGAAGATCGGTAAGACGCTGACCACGGAACCGTTCAGCAAAGCCTGCCGGTACGTCCACTACGACGTTCGTTGGGCGTGGTTAGCCTACAAACGATTGTTTCGTAAGATTCAACACTCAACCATGATGGACGCTCTGTATCTGGAGTTGGACGTGTTGCCAGTCCTAGCCCAGATGGAGATGAACGGAGTCAGGGTTAACAAGCGCGAGATGACTAAACTCGGTAAAGAGTTAGACCTCAATATCAATCTTAATCTGGTTGATATCTCTCAATACGCCCCCGTAGGCTTCAACCCCGACAGTAACTCTCATAAAGTCCAGTTCCTGTTCGGCAAAAAGCGTGAGGGCGGGCTAGGTCTCAAGCCAAAGAAAGTCACGGCTAAAGGCAACCCTAGCGTCGATGATGACTCGTTGAAGTCGCTACAGGGTAAGCACCCGGTTGTAGACCTGCTGATGAACCATGCAGAGTTAAAGAAGATGAAGTCAACCTACGTTGACGGTCTGATTCCTTTGCTACACAGAGACCGGCTGCATCCACAGTTTCATCTTCACAGGACTGCAACTGGTCGTCTGTCTGCCAGCGACCCCAACCTACAGAACATCCCACGTGACGGACGGGTTCGTAGCCTATTCGTAGCAGAGCCTGAGAACAGTCTGATAGTCGCTGACTACTCTCAGATTGAGATGCGTATTATGGCTATGTACTCTCAAGACTCTGCTCTACTACACATTTTTAGTGAGAATATCGACGTACACGCCGGTACTGCCAGTGTTATTCTGGGCAAGCCCCCAGAGGAGATCACCGGTGAAGAGAGAAACATCTACGGAAAAGTCCCGAACTTTCTCATGGGATATGGTGGTGGTCCTAAGCGTCTCGTTGATGCTACCGGTGGTCAGTTATCTCTTGATGAGGCTCGTACTGTCGTAGACAACTACAACGCGGGGTACTCTGGATTGACTGAGTGGAAGAACAAGGTTATCCGTAAAGCCCGATCTCAGGGGTATGTAGAGACAATGAAGGGGCGTCGCAGGCGTGTACCCGACCTCGGTTCTGACGATTTTGCTTCTCGTGCTAGATCTGAGCGTCAGGCTATTAACGCAGTAGTGCAGGGTACAGCGTCAGAGATTTGCAAAGAAGCAATGATTAAGGTGTACAACGTTTTGCCTTTCCCAGAGTGTAAGATGTTAGTGCAAGTTCACGACGAGATCGTGATAAGCGTCCCCTCTCAGGATGTCACACGATGGGAGAGGGACTTAGAAAAAGCAATGGGAAATGGCAGAGTTATCGAAGGTGTTGCATTAGAGGTAGAGGCACACCATGCCCGATCTTGGGCAGAAGCGAAAGGTTGATATGTCTGAAGACGCTGATCACGAAGTCAGGAAGCAAAGGCGTAACTTCTTTTTGTACTTATCGCCATTTGAGGGGCATTCGATAGCCAACGATAATGGGTTCGTACCCTCATCGGAAGAGGCTATGGAAGCAGAGATCAAGGATGTTCTCGCTCTATGGCTGACCCTACAGCAGGGTAAGGCTGGAGAGATGATTGCTAATAGTGCTTGGTGGATGACTAGGCACATGGACCCTGACAACCAACTCACCGCAGAGTCAGGTGTAGGTATGCTTGATTCTCTTACTTCTTTTGCTGTGTCTGTTATCAGTATGTTGTTGAACTCAGGAGTTATCAGCCTCAACGAAAAAGTTGAGATACCCGATATCATGCTTTCCACAGCAGAGTTCTTTAGCAAAGATCAAAGCGAAGCCTTAAGTCTTTTCGAGGACTTCATGAACAAGTTTACTAACTATGAAGAAAACATAGAGGATGATGAAGATGAGTAACTCTTCTTGGTGGGCTAACAAGTTAGGGCAACCCCAACAACCGAGCAGGGGAATTACCCTTCCGGCTCAACCTGCCCCAGCGCCTCAACAGTCTGTCGTTGAGGCGGCTCCCCAGCCCGCTCCCCCTCAGCACACCAAACCCGTGCTTGACCCCAATAGAGACGCCAATGCGGAAGTCCCTATGGGAGAAGCCATGAGGTTGTGGAAGGGGGGCGAGGCACACCGTATGGAGGGCAGCATGGCATGTCCCGCTTGCGGTAGCGCTACTGGCTATACTGCCTACTCTGGCATGGGTTCCGCAGGTTCTCGTGTCAATGGGCAACAGCCCCGCCCACACTGCTTTGAGTGCGGGTACAACGGCTCCTACGCACAAGGGTTGGAGTCAAACTGGTCATAAAGGAAAATTGTGGATAACAGTCTGGTATTAATCGAAGAACTAGCAGCAGAAATCAACAAGAAATACGGAGAAAACATAATTATCAAAGGCAGTTCTGCCAAGCAGGAAATGCCTCACACCACTACAGGGTTGCTTGCTTACGACCTCGCTCTAGGCGGTGGCTGGGCGGCTAACCAGTGGAACGAGATTGTAGGCGAAGAGTCGTCAGGCAAGACTGCTATTGCTTACAAGACCATCGCTGCTAACCAAGCCAAAGACCCTGAGTGGCTGGCCTTGTGGGTAGCCGCAGAAGAGTATGTTCCTGAGTATGCCGCCTCTTTCGGTGTTGACTTGGACCGTCTTTGGGTGGTAGAAACTAACGAGATGGAAGCCGCTCTTGATCTCGTTCTGAAAGCCGTGGACAACCGAGCAGTTGACTGTGTCGTAATCGACAGCCTGCCCGCTCTCGTCACGGAAACAGAAGTTAACAAGTCCATGGATGAGGCCAGTGTTGCCACCGGTGCTCAGATACTCAGTCGGTTCTTTAAGAAGTGCGCCAAAGCACAGCGTCGCTCTATGACAGAGGATGAGCGGTCATGCACCCTCATCGCTATCAACCAGTGGCGTGACAAGATCGGAGTCATGTACGGCGACCCCCGCACCACTCCCGGTGGTAAGGCCAAGAACTACTACTTCTTTACTCGTGTTGAGGTACGCCGTGACGAGTGGATCAGCGAGGGGTCTAAGTTGGACACCCGTGTAGGTCAAAGCATCAAGATGCGTGTGATGAAGAACAAGACCTACCGCCCCCAGCAGATTGCTCAGGCAGATTTCTACTTCGCTAACTCAGGGGGTTACCGTAAGGGTGACTTTGATACCGCTAAGGATATCGTCAATGTCGCTCTTGCTCTTGAGTTATTCGAGGGGCGGTACAAGTTCAACGGGGAACGCATCGCCAATAAGAAAGATGAACTATACGACATGGTTCGTCAAGACCTAGGGCTTCAAAGCGACCTTAAAAAGGCTGCTATGGACAGGGTTATGGGAGAGGCACCGGTAGAAAGTGGCGACTGAATCCCAGAAGAAGTCAGTTCGGCAAGAAAAGCGCACAGCAGAGGCGTACAAAGGTAGCCGCAACGCCATGTCAGGCGCTGGGTGGGTACGCAAAGCAGACGTACGCACCGAAGACTTCATGATTGAAAACAAACTTAAGATGGACCCTAAGGCTAAGTCCTACAGCGTTAAGGCTGTAGACATGCGGGATCTGGTGAAAAGGGCTAGGTTGGAGGGGAGAATCCCTCTGTTGCAGATTGACTTGGCGGGACATCGCTACGTAGTATTAACCGAAGACGACTTTCTGGACATGATAGATGACTGACAATCCGTGGTACCTAAAGAACTACAAAGAGCAATTCAGCGCTAAGGACAACAACAGATTGATATCCAAGGTGGAGGCGGCTCTTGCGTTAGAGCAAGCAGAGCGTAACTCTCACCGAGACACTAAGCATTTTCACTCTAGTGAGATGGCTAAAGACGACTGGTGTCCCCGCTCAACTTGGTACAAGATTACTGACACTGAGGAGAGCGACCCCCAGTCTATGAACCTCAAGCGCATGAACATCTTTGCTGAGGGCCACAACATCCACGACAAGTGGCAAAGGTGGATGCACAAAACGGGCAATCTGTACGGTAAGTGGAAATGCAAAGCGTGCTCCTATGAATGGGAGGACAAATCCCCTGATTCCTGTGCCCTATGCTCTTCCCCCGATATCAAGTACAAAGAGGTCTCTGTCTACAGCGAGCGTTATCGCATTGTTGGACACGCTGACGGTGTGTGGGAAGACAGCAAAGGTAAGGCTGTTGTAGAGATTAAGTCTGTGGGGCTAGGCACTATCCGCTGGGACGCCCCAAAACTCTATGAAGGATATGAAAACGGTGACCTGAATCTAGACGGGTTGTGGAAACAGATCAAGCGCCCCCTCACTACTCACCGCCGTCAGGTGAACCTGTACATGATGTGCTTGGGCATTCATGATGCCATCGTTATCTACGAGTGGAAACCATCTCAAGACGTCAAAGAGTTCCACATCAAGTACGACCCGGAACTTACTGCGGGCATATTGCAAGGTATTGATGAGGTTATTGACGCTATCGAAGACGACATCGTCCCTGCTAGGCCGGTAAAAGCCACCTACAAGTCTTGTAACTTCTGTCGTTTTTGTACATACAAGTCTACCTGCTGGAGTAAATGATGATGACATACCACGTTGACTACGAAGAATGGGTTAGATACGGGCAACGTAGAGGGTGGATAGGCCCGCTAGTCTGCGCCACTCACGACGGCATCCCCATCTCAGAAGCAGAAGAGGAAGAGTGGGACGAAGGTAACGACCCGTGCCAATGGATCTTTCGTCGTTACGACAACGAAGACCACAAGTTTGAGGTCGAGAACAACCACGCACCTTCTCGTTGGAGGCAAGAGTGAATGACCCCCGTATGAACCGGTACAAGAAGGCTATGGCCTTAAAAGAAGAACTCGGTTTCACCAAAGAAGAGCGGTACGAGTTGGCTCGCATGATTCCTGGGGTGGATAAGGACGACGGAGGATCGTGGAAAGAATTAGACTCTGACCAATTACACGACTTGATAACTATGATGGAGGGCTACATATGGATCTCTTACATGATGATGCAGAGATAGAGTGCCCCGGCTCAGGCACCGCTGGTATGAAATACGAAAACAACACAGAGAATGGGCGCAAGTACCACTACTACATCTGCGAGCATTGCAGAGCCATGCTCCCCTACAGCCCCTTAAAGCGTCACCAAAGTATCACCCGTGGCAATCGGTAGCGCCCCCGAGATCGGTAAGGAGTTCCTTACTGGAGGCAAAGTCTACTATCCATGGGTTATCGACGGGGTACAACACCAGTTGATGCTAGGAGATAGTAAGGTGGTGTACATCAAAGGGCGACCCGACAATGTGTACCCCTCTGGAGATGAGTGGGAGTATTCAGAAGGCGGTTCGTGGGAACCACTATATGGAGATTTAAATGGGTAACAAAAACAAGGCTAAGGGGACTTCTTTTGAAACTCTCGTCGTCCGCTACTTACGCAACCGTAGTTTTAAAAAGGCTTTTCGGCCTAGTCTGTCTGGTAAGTACGACAGCGGTGACATTAACGGTATTGCTAGCCCTCGTCGTCAAGCAATCATTCAGTGTAAGAACCAGAAGAAGTTTGATTTGTCAGGTTGGCTCAATGCCGCTGTATCACAGTCGCAACAAGAAGAGGTCGGAGGGGACGCTCTACCAGTTCTAGTAGTCAAACGCCCCGGAGTAGGCGAAAAGACGCTAGGAGATACTTATGCAATTCTTCGTCTTGAGGACCTAAGTAGCCTACTCAAGGAGGCTGGGTACAACTAATATAGTGTTCGTAGGATTTCATACGACTATTAGGAGTACCCCATGGCCGATAACGAAGACGTTATTAAGGTGTCTGGATCTAGCAATCCGTCATCTGTAGGATCTATCTTGGCGAGAGCAATTGTCGCTGGCCAGTCCCCCAAAATGAGGGCGATTGGCGCTTCCGCCGTAAATCAGGCATCTAAAGCGTGCGCTATTGCACGTGGTTTCGTAGCCCCCAGAGGTATCGACTTAACCTTTATTATTGGTTTTGACGACATCGAAGGAGACACTGGAGAAACTATCAGTTCAATGACTTGGAAGCCGGTTGCACGCTAAAACCTTGTGATAATCTACTCCTAAGGTATATTTCTTGGAGGTCAGCAATGGCACGCAAAGGCGACAACGGAGACGGTCTGGGATTCCCAAAGGATGATGATGGCGGTCAAGGTCTCGTTTCCCCTACAGACGTTATGTATGGGGCAGACACCGACAGCCCAGTAGATTCTTCTTCGGCTTCGTACAGTGGTGCTCCTAGAGAACCTAGAAAAACAGGCATCTCTAAAGAGGAAAGGGCTGGGCTTATCGCTGCTGCCCGAATGGGGGACCGCTCTTCTTTGCTGCAACCCAAAGCGGAAGGCAGTAAGCGAACAGGTAAAGGCGAATATAACCCCGATAAGTTCGTACCTACTCGCCGTATCATGCCGGTACGATTTTCTTCTAGGCAAGACACTGGCGAAAACATAGATATCGCACCCTCTGATGTCACCGCCTTTGGTGGTTCGCGCGGTTACGCCCCCATTACAGCGTCTGTTGAGCAGTCGATTCGTGGTGCTGGTGTTTCTTCTCAGTTAGACGAAGCCCGCACGGGTACTTTCAGTGCCGAAGACCCCGCTATTCTGCGTGGCCTTACAGACCAGAAGTACGACAAACAAGGGAATCCGCTTCCACGCACACAGAGAGGTATTAACACACGTCTAGACGCGAAAGTGGAGCGCCACAACATTGTCGCTAACGCTATCCAAGACCGTAATGCACGACGACTACAAGAGCATATGGAGCGTCACCGCCCATTAAATCAGCCTAAAGTTGTTAGCGAAGGCGTTCGCACTGGTCAGGAGCGTTTCCGTAGGACAGATACTGGTCAGGAAGTCGCTACAGGACCTAACGTAGGCCCTCCGAGCAGCGGCGGTGGCAGGCCATTGCCGGGTGCAGTCCCCGCTGAGACTGAGCGTCAGAAAGGGCGCGAGAAGTATGCAGAACGAAAAGAAGCCGCTGCTAGTCGAGGAAAAATCCTTGAGTACAGCCAGATGTCAGGGGGCGACATTGAGCGAGGCGGTATTCCACGATCGGAGATGACCCGTCGGGTGCCTGCAAGCCCCCTTGGTTCAGAATCTAACCCTTACACAGCCCAACAGGAATCCAACATTTCTGCACAGCGTGATAGTCTTCGTCGTCAACGTGCTGCTGAAGTGCAGGCAGAGACTGACCGCGCTTCCGGTAAGGATAAGCGTGATTCTCGTATGCGTGAGGCGGAAGCGGCTCGCCGTACAGCGGATGCCCCCACAGAGATGGATCTCCCAGACGAGAGCCAGTTGCCTACCCCAACTCTAGGAGGACGCCCACGTGAACAGCGTGCAGCCCTAATTCAGGCAAGTGCGGCTATGCGCGGGCGTATGCCACTGGTAAGCACCGCAGACCCTGAGCAGGTCAACCGTGGTGCCCGTGCGGCGGCTCAGCGTTACACAGAAACAAGCCGTATGTTTGAGGCAGAGCCTCGTCGCATAGAAGGTGGCGGTCGTGGACCACGCAGTTTCCTAGACCCAGAAGCCACCGCTGGACGACGCGGTGATCTACGTAATGCTCAGGCGTCGGACTTTGCGTTTGGCGAAGACCCAGAGCAAATCGATGTCGATATGTCTAACCAGATTCTCGGTGCCGTTCGTCGCCAGACAGAAACAGAAGGCATCCTTTCCCGTGAGATGACGACAGACTCCGCTGGAATTCGTCTCGGCTCTCCGCCCGCCTCATCACGTGGTTACACCGGTTCACTAGAGCGTGAGGCACGGGATCTAGTCAAAGAGTCCAAAGACCCGTATATGACCGGTGCTGAAGCGTTTGGTCGTGTGCCCGTCATCGGACAACAGTTTGACCGTGGACAACCGGGAGTTGTTAAAGAGGTTCTACGAAGTGGTGAAGGTGCTATGTCTCGTAGCACAGCAATTGCCGCCGAAGAGCGTCGGTCTGCTCGTCTTTCCGCTGCACGGGAGCGTAGCGAAGAATCTAGTCGCACGCTGCGCGCGGAAGAAATGGCACGTCGTGAAAAGGAGCAAAAGGAGCGTGCAGGTTCAGCACCGGCACCTCGTCCTGCTCGCGAACAGGGTCCGAACACAATCTCCACCCCCGGTCCAGACGATGCGTCTCGTATTGCTAAAGAGATCGCTGATAGGGCTATGGCTGGGGAAAATCTCGCTGATCTTAAGCGTGAGTACGGTATCGACTAAAAAGAAAGAGCGCCTATGAATACAGACTCTGACAACGACGGTGTCTTGGAAGAGGATGATTTCCTAGAAAAAGTACCAAGCAGGTACGCCGAATTGTGTGATGCAGACGACTTTGAGAAGTTTCGCAGACACAAGGACTGGAATGACTAATTAATATGCTAATTGAGAGACCGCCAAACCGAATGATCGGTGAGAAGGAACGCGAAGAAAAGGCTAACCTTCAATACCGTGAAGAGGGTGGCCCCCGGCCAGTATCCGTAATTGGTGGAGGACGGGGTGGTTGCCTCATGTCTTTTAGTCAGGGTACTTCGTACGCCTCAGGTGGACGATGAACGAGCAAACGTTTACTGACTGGGCTGGCGGATACGACCCCCAAGGAGGGGAATCTCAGCCTGTTCTGGGTCCTCAACCTTTCTTTAGAAGCGCCAAAGACCGTATGCTGTCAGCGTTTGGTTCGACCCCCGATACCCTCCACCCAGACGGGTATCTGGGTACTATGTCTAGTAACCGTAGGCAGGACAAACTGCTTGATAGCGTTAAGAGGCAGAACCATAGGTCATATAGTCGTGGCGTCCACAAGGGCGAACGTATCAACCCCGGTGACTACTTGTGGCCTGAGGAGATGAACCTCATGACAGGTATTGAAATGCAGGCCAAAGGTCTAAAGTTTGCTCCCCCCGGAGCAGAACCTATTAGACTAACAAACGACGGTAAAGCAGGCCCTCGTGGTATTCCTAGAGGACTTGACCGCCCTCAACAAGAACAGATCGACATGCAAAGGCGCTCAATGTTGAAGCGCCTTACTCCTAGTTGGAGGTAACCAATGTACAACGAACCAGACCCCGCAAACCCCCAAGGTATGCAACGCACCCGCCTTGCCAAAAAGAAGGTCTACCAAGACGACCCCAAAACCAGTCGCCCGATTAGGAGTATCCACTCTCGTAACTACCCTTCCCGCCCCGCTGTTGGCGAGGGCAACAACCCACAGGGTATGCCCCGCCCCCAGAAGCCGGGTGCCCCATACGACCAAGACTTGGACCCTGACTACTGATCATGTCCTCTTTATCCCCTAGCCAGTTTGGTGGTGAGCACCCCTTTTTAGAAGAGGAAGATCTAACCCCCAAGAAAGTGACAAAGAAACGTCGCGATATTGGCATGTCTAAAGATCTAGAAGACACCCTCTACCAGCAGGCTTACCCTAACAGTAAGAAGAAATGGTATGAGTAGGCCGTGGCAGACTCGCAGTGAGTACCTCGTTGACCTCGCGTTGGAAAGCGCTCTTGCAGCGACTCCTGACGAGTTACGTGCAATGCGTCCAGTCGCCGCCCCGCAGAACCCCTTCCCCGAACGACGTGGATTCTCAAAGAACGAATGGAATGTAATGGAGGTTATGAATATCGACCGATATAACCCCACTTACAGGTCATGGATGAGCGGTATGCCCGTCATGCCTAGTGTAATGTCGGACCAGAGTTGGTCTGGTACGGCCCGCAATGCAATGAGTGAAGGACTTTGGTAATGGCAGAAGGTAACATCATTCAGAACCCTGATTACGAAGTGCGTCAATTGACGCGTACCAAAGACTTGGGTAACACCTTGTTTGACAACCGTGGTCGCCAATACGACCGTCTGTCTGGGGCTTCATACCTTAATACAGCCGACACGCGAACACCTACTGGGGTTCCTACGGTAGGCGCTCCTGTCGCTGACAGGGCCGCTCGTACGACTTCCCCCAGTACTCGTTACACGGGAAGTGGTCGTAACTGGCGCGGCGGCTCCCCCACTGGTCTTCCGGGAAATGCCTACTACCCAACTGGTAAGTTCACTGGCAAGGTTGCTTCAAAAGTCGGAGAGACTATTGGCAAAACGTACAAAGCAGCAGAGGAAAACGGCTTGATTACACCGGGTACGGCCACTAGTCCTCTGGGAGTTGTTCGGGCCATGAAGCCTATATATAAAGCCACAGCGCAGCAAGCCACTTCTAGATTGCGTGGCCGATTTGGTCGCTCCCAATAACAGGTATGATAGGATAATCTTATGGCAGTTAATGAAACCCGCAGTCTAAATGGAGATCTCCGAGAGGGGATCAGCGATGGCGTAGTTAAAAAGGTGTCCCCAAATCGTGGTGGCACGCCTAATGACGACCATTGCGTGCAAATGGTTTACCAAAACCTCAGCGCAGATCTCTACGATACGGTTTTGAGCAACCCCGCAGCGGAGTACGCAGCCAGTCGAGTGGCTGACCAGTTTTCCCCACGCTGATATCTGCTTCTATACCCATAGAAGTACCTACGGTAGTGTATGATGGTGTACGTTACACCAACCATAGGAGCACAACATGCCGCGACTTCTTATCTGCAACACATGTAAGACCGTAGACACTCTGGGTGATTACGCCACCGAAAATGATCCAGAAGCGAAGCACGATCACCAGTTAATCAACGCCTGCGACACCCATATCCAACGTTATGGTGGCCCCATTGACCGTCATAAGGCGTCTCTCTATCTGATCAGTGAGCAGGAACTTGATCTAATTGATAAAAACCGGTTAGAGCAGGCTGTTCACGACAACCGTCTTGAGTCTTTTCTGCGTGAAGAGCGCGACAACTTTAAGGCAGACGCTTTGAAGTGCTATGAACTGCATAACCGCCCCACATACGGTGTGGGTTATGGTTCTGGTTGCTCCGATTACCGAGCAGACCACCGGGCGTTTGGGCGTACCAAGGGTATTCCAAAGGAACAGTGGAACTACGTATGCGACTTCTGCCCATACAACTCTTACGTAGAGCACTACAAGCACAAGAAAAACAAGAGTCTGTACTTGTGAACCAGAAAGTACTTAACGCCGCCCTTTTAGTTGGCTGCGCTTATGAGATAGTTGCTCTGGTTTTCAGAAAGGTACCTACTATTACCCGTATGCTTAGGCTAATGGGCAGTAAGCCTTTTGGTAAAGCACTGCTATGGATGTGGTGTGGTTACATCTCGTGGCATTTCTTGGAGCCTATGGACTCATGATCGTATTCAACTTCGACGTGCTGGCCCGCCCCCACGATGAGATCAGTTCACGAGTACCCGACCCAGAAGGTATGTACTTGTGGAAGAGTCTGCACGAATCGTCGATTGGCCGCATGGCAGTAGTTGTTAACGAAGAGTATAGAACTGATCTGTTTGAGGTATGGCTCAAGATCAATGGGGTAAAAGCGGCTATGTACGACGTACTGGACACCAACGACCCGGTTCTGAAGTCAGAGAAGATTCAAATCCTCCTCGCTGCCGCCGGTGGGCATTCTATGTATTTGGACACAGACCCCCCAACTGTCGAGCACATGATGCGGGCAGGTATCCCCTCTTTATTGGTATGCCAACCATACGTAGTTAGGCAGGAGTGGAGTAACGCTAAGCAGATGCGCGGTTGGGGAGATCTGGTACAGGAGATCGACCGGCAAGCAGTTCTAAAGTCTGAGAAAACTTGGAGGGAGCACTAATGAAGGTTATCCTCTCCGGCGGCGAGAAGGGTACGTTCCGCAATATCCTTGTGGCTAACGGTGTCTCTGATATCGCCTTAAACCTCACCCAGTACAATATCCCCAAGACAAAAGAGGTCGATTTAAACCATCTTTTCAAAGGGGCTGATGTGTATATCTACACGTCAGATGGGGATGAAGATATTGAGAAGTTTGATTCGTTCGTGCGAGAGCACGCGGACAGCATTACCGGAGTCATTGGTAGGCACGACTACAACGGGGATTGGCTGGGGGAGAAGTACATTCCTCTGTGGAATGACGAGCATGACGTAGAACGTCTGGCTTACCTTTGTCAGAAATACGGAAGGGCCGCAGTCAGCGATAGGGCTATTAACACCAAAACTTTGCCGCGTATTAGGCAGTTACAGCAAAGATGGGGAGCCAAACTATATGGTATTACTAGCAAGGTAGACCATATAGAAAGCGCTGATTGGGACGCCGTATTAGTATCCTCTTGGACTAGCGTAGTTCGCTATGGAGAGACTCAGATTTGGGATGGGCATGGGCTAAGGAGATACCCTGCTCAGAAGAAGGTTACGGCAAGAAAGAAGCACCGCTCAGATATCATTAGATTAGGTATCGATTACGAGGCTATTGAACAAGACGACGTGTCTGAAGTAGCCAAACTAGCGGTTAAGTCTTGGTTGGCGTGGGCTAACCAGTCCGTCGGATCTGGGGTCTACCACCCCGTTTCAGACGATGATGAAGCCGAGTTCCAAACCCCAGATATGGGGGGTATAGCAACTATACCCCCCGAAACAGTAACTAGCCCAAAACCGGTTTCTAACCATCCTGCTATTGCTACTGACACCCCCATGACCCGGCACGAAAGTGAACAGCAATTGCTACCGGTTATTGGCTTTGAAAAGGTGGTAACTAACCCCTCTTTCACTACCCCGGATGGAGAAGAAGTAGTTGAAACTACTGACACTGAGGTAGATGTCATCACTCATGAGGGTAGTGGGATACGTAGTTGCGATAGTTGCTATCTCGCCTCCCGCTGCCCCGCGTTCAAGGAACATTCAGAATGTGGGTATCGCATCCCTGTCCGTATACATACCAAACAGCAGTTGCAAGCCGTCCTCACGGCAATGCTGGAGATGCAGACGTCGAGAGTTCTTTTTGCCAGATTTGCTGAAGAACTAGAGGGCCAAGGTATGGACCCAGCGGTATCAGCCGAGATGGATAGGCTATTCAAACTGGTTAAAGAGTTTAAGGATATTGAGGATACCCGTGACCTAGTCCGCGTGCAGGTTGAAGCGAGAGGAAGTTCCGGCGTTTTATCTAGAATCTTTGGTCAGAAAGCAGCAGATAAAGCCAATGAATTACCTCAACCGTTAGAAGCGTCTGATGTTGATGATCTAATTATTAACGCCGACTTGGTAGATGAGGAATAAACCTCAATGAATTGGGAAGAACGGGCTTTATGTAAAGAGTTGCACTCAGAGATGTGGTATCCACCTTTGTTTAAGGAGGACCGACTAGTACCAGAGAGTCAATACTACGATCTGGGTAAGTATGTGTGCGAGAACTGCCCTGTCATAGAGCAGTGTAGGACAGCGGGTGCTGATGAAGAGTACGGTATGTGGGGAGGTCAGACTCCCAAAGACCGCCGTGTTAATAGGGTGCGCCTTAATAAGATGTACATGCCACCAGAGAATGTGGCTCACATGCCCAAGAGGTCCGATGAACCGCTGGACGTAGCGTATTTCAGAATAAATGTTCGGCAGTGGTTGAAACGTCGCCCCCGTTCCCGGTAACATTGTAAGTATGACCGAACCAACCATGCATGAAGACCAGACCACAGCCTACCGGGAAGCAGTTGACCCAGAAGTTATCTACCGTCAACTTCTCCCCTTTCTCAAAGTTACAGAGAAAGACCCATCGTGGAGGGACTTGGCCGCGTGCAGGAACAAGGGCGTTAAGGAGTTCTTCGGTTCTGGGCCGACCCGTAAGTCAGAGAGCATGTGCTCAATCTGTGTAGTCAAACAGCAGTGCTTGCAGTTTGCCCTAGACAACGAGATTACTTACGGTGTTTGGGGCGGTGTTGCCAGCAGGAACAGGAAGAAGATGCTGTCGTGATAGTGATTAGAAGTCAAACCCAGACTTCTTAAGCATCGCCAGAAAGTTAGCCCAACTGCGCTTATTGGCAGTTGATGGGCTGAACAAGATGGTCTTACCGTCAGGGTGTAGCCACCTGATATGCCCACCATGACGTTGCTCTATTCTCCAACCTTCTTTGCGGGCCTGTTTGATTACCTTGTCCAGACCTTTGTAGTTGTGGTGGATGGTGTTTGTTTTGTTTCTGCTTTTTGCCATCGGGGTGCGCCTTTTTGTTCAGGTTGGCCAAACGTAAGGTAGGTCGTTCGATACCTCAGGCCATAATGGTTGGTAGTGCTCGGGTAACTTGCGGATGAGATTGCTACGGTGGGACTCCATAATGTCGTCTAGGAACTCGGGAGGGGTGGGGTTGCCCCCATCCTCTACAAGGCTGACGTACACAGAGGCGAATCTAGATAGCATTGTGTCGTTATATCCCCGATTGACCCACTCCTTACAGCACAGCATTCCGTAGAACGCCAATGCCGCTGGGTAGTTTCGCCACATAACAGTGGCAGGGTGGTTAACCCATCCTTTATGGTTCTTGGGGTTACCTTCGTTGTCAACGCCGCGCAGGACATTAAGTATTTGCCATGCCTCTACTCTTTGCTTACCTAAGCGACGGTAATCAAGTGCTTGAAACCCAGCGTCGATACGCCGACCTTCCGGTGCGAATGTTTGCATAGTGTCTCCTTTCAAGAGAACGACAGAGGGGGTACCTTATCGGTACCCCCTCATAGCCGTCAATAAGTGATATCAGACGTTGACTCGGAGATAAACGTCCGTTCCCTCTTCAGTCCGTGCAGTACGCACTTGCAGATCACTGTAGTTCTTCTTCAGGGTGTAGAAGTACGAGGCGTGCTTAGCGTTCTTGGTGTAGAGCGCCCACTGACCGGGGTATTCGTTACGCAAGGTTTCGATATAACTTGCTACTTTGCCTCCACGACGACCACGCTTAGCGACTGGTGGTTCTGCGAGGATGATTTCTGGCTTTTCCATTTTGTGTTCCTTTTTTATTCGTGGCTATTGCCTGTTGTGTTTTGATACCACCATGTGTACTTCGTACTCACGTGGCCCTGTTTGCTGAGTCCTCACAACTGTGGTGACTACCCAGCCTTCTGCGGATGCTCGCTGTTTGGCGATATCTACCGCATGAAGAATTGTATCGGCTGAAACCGTGTAAACAACATTCATTGTTCTTGCTCTCCCTCGGGCTTCATCACACGACCGCCCCCAGTGTGCTTACCGCAAGTGGGTGGGTGGATAAGAGACACGTAAACCGTGATCTTCTCCCCACATGCAGGGCATACGTATACCTGCTGGTTTCGGGCCATGTGCTTACCTCTCTGTATTGGTGTGCTTTTCATAACTAGGTTACACTCCAATACGTACCCATTTGGTGTACTCTGCTATGGCTTCTTTCCAAGCACTAAGATGGTTGATTGCCTCCTCTGGCAAGTCCGCACCGTTTTCGTACTTCAGGTTTAGCATGTACCACCCGTAGTTCGCCGCCAGAAGTAATTGAGTAGATGTGTACTTGTTAAGCATTATTACTTCGACATCGTTGATAGCCATATCATCATCAAACATCAGCACCCAACCTTCGTCGTTTAATGCTTCCGCTACTGACCTGTTACCGATATAGCCCACGAGCACTGTATCCATGAACTCTACCCACTCTTCTGATGGGTACTCAGGCAACGGCGGTGCGCTAACGATGACGGCACCCATGACAACGTTGTCGTCTTCTTCGATGTCACGGGCCTTGACGACATAGTAAGTAACAGTGCCCTCAGGTAGTCTGTGTCTAAAGTATTCCATATGTGTATTCCTTTCTATGGTTGTATATCAGGCTTCGTCCTTATAGGAGTCGAACACTTCTCCAGCCACATCTAGCAACTCTTCTGCCTCCCCATCCAGAAAGAATGAGGCACTGATGTGCTTATTGTGTAGCGCATTTGCCATGCGCTCGTCAATACTTGTCGCGTATTCCATGTCAGATACCATAATTTCCACCGTGACTGGGTGAGTCTGCCCCATTCGGTGTAGGCGGTTCTCGGCTTGCACTAAGTCGCTGGGCGACCACGGTTGCTCAGCGATAATTACGTGGCTGTTACGACCACTACCATGCAGTGTGAGTCCAACGCCAGCAGACTTAGGGTGTGCAATCATGACTCTCGCTCGACCAGAGATGAAGTCGTTTATCATGTCTTGCCTGTCACCAGCGGGGGTTTGACCGTTTATGGTAACCGGGTTATATCGCAACAACTTGAGTTCTAACTCATCCATAACGTTCCTGTGCTCTGCGAATATGAGCACCCCCGGATCAGCCATTGTTCCATCCGGCAACTCAACTGCTGGGTTGTTGCTCGGGTTGAGGAGGTCTCGAACACGATCGGCAATCAAAGGCACTTTCGCCTCACCGGATAGTCGGCGTAATACGTTCATAAGCACTATGGCACGCCCTCGCATAGCCCCCGATAAACGTCGGCGCTTATCATCATCACTGATCGGGAGATCACGGATGTAGGAGTACAAGTCTGTCTGTGCTTTCATGTAAGAGTCCAGACGGGTACCGCTAATAGGTAGGCGAACTAGGTTACGCCCCTTCATAGGTAGGTCTTCGATTACATCCTCACGCCTACACCGAAGTGTGAAGGCACGGCTACGTTCGTGGAGTAGGTCGTGATTAGCGTTACCGCCCCCGCCCCAGCCATTTCCAGCAGACTTAGGCCAGTAAGTTCCCCAGAAGTTACCGTACCCACCAAGTTTGTCCCACGCCTGTTGACCTAGGATGTTCAGTTGACCGACCAGTTCAATGTGCTTACCGTTAGGTAAGGGTGTACCTGTAAGCAGGCATTTAATACTGTTATGAGGCATACCGTTGGCAATGTCTGCAACGGCCTTACTGCGTTTCGCTCCTCTGTTCTTCATGTTGTGAGACTCGTCTACTACTAAGCAATTAATCGAACCCGTGAGTAACGGTGCCCAATGCTGTACAACAGAGTTGCCAATGATAAGAACATCGGTGTTAGGTATTGCATGTGGGGTCTTACCTCGTAGTACGCCCACGGTCGTTGAACTGTGAAACCTTTTGAACTCGTGTAGCCAAGTAGGGATCAGAGTCGGAGGGCACACCACCAGGGAAGGTAAGGGGAAGTGCTTCGCAGCACTTGCAGCCACGCCGACGCCGACAATAGACTTGCCGGTACCCATATCATATGCAATCAAACCGTAGCCATTAGTAAGAATATGGTCTATGGCCTTGTCTTGCCAGTCGAAGGCTGGCATATCTAGATTTACTTTGGGAACAGCGGGGAACGGGGCCGCTGCGGGAATTGCGGCGGAAGATGCAGATAGAGCATCAAGCAATGTCATTAGGTACTCCTATGGTGTGGTTGGGCTGGTGTGAT
>Ga0222719_10000748_pt1 | contig 32408 bp, 43 predicted proteins | sample C33_34DmetaG_FD_165039 | JGI IMG/M metagenome (GOLD analysis project Ga0222719, IMG submission 165039) | Estuarine water microbial communities from San Francisco Bay, California, United States - C33_34D | ecosystem: Environmental > Aquatic > Marine > Unclassified | place: USA: California... | reverse complement strand
CATCTTCAAGGGTGACATTTGAATCAAAATCACTGATTTGAGTCACTTCTAAGCCTTCGTAGCCACATGGATTGATCAAACTAAAGGGCATTAAATCCATATCCACATTCAAACTAATGCCGTGATAGGTTCTACCTTTTGAAATTCTTAAACCAATGGATGCGATTTTCTTCTCCCCCACATAAACACCGGGCGCACCCTTAACAAAAGAACTCTCGATTGAGTAATACTGAAGAATTTTTTGAATGAGGTTTTGTAAGTTTGCTACCAACGTCTTGGGTCCAATTTTTTTTTGTTTGATATCCAGCAAAAAGTAAATGACCAGCTGACCTGGGCCATGAAAGGTAACCTCACCACCCCTATCAGTTTGAATAACAGGAATATCTCCTGGGTTTAACACATGGCTTGGATCTGCAGCTGTACCAAGCGTATAGACTGAGGGATGTTCTAATAGCCAAATTTGATCTTTGAAAGATTCACCTTGCACTAGAGAGCGCATTTGCTCATACGTATCTGCATAGGCTTGATTACCTAGATTAAGAAACTCAGGAGTTGTCGTCACTGTTGGTGCGCGCCTCAACAAAAGCATCTTCGGCAATGGCATGAAAACTTTTGACCTCTGCCATAAAAGTTTTAAAAGAGTCGTAAACTTTTTTTACATCTGGATCATTGGCAGCTGAGGTCTCTAAGATCTCTTCAGAAATAGTACGAAATTCATTGATCACATCTGCTGGCAATTCTCTTAATTGGACATCATGGTTGGTAATTAAATCTTGCAGCGCTCTGTTATTTGATGCTGTGTACTCATCCAATAAATCTTGGTTCACTGCCTTGGCTGCTACCGTGACAATCGATTGAAGATGAGGTGGCAAGGAATTCCACGCATCTAAATTAATGGTGAATTCCAACATGGAGCCTGGCTCATGCCAACCTGGATAATAATAATATTTAGCAACTTGCTGAAAACCAAAAGCAAGGTCATTGTAAGGACCCACCCATTCAACAGCATCGATGGTGCCTGTTTGCATGGCAGTGTAAAGCTCGCCTCCAGGAATATTGACTGGAATGCCGCCAGCTCTTTTAAAGACTTCCCCGCCAAAACCTGGAAAGCGCATTTTTAATCCCTTGATATCATCGAGTGAATTGATTTCTTTATTAAACCAACCAAACATTTGAGTTCCAGTATTGCCTCCCGGCAATGGTTTCATGTTGAAGGGTTTATATAATTCCTCCCAAAGCTCTAAGCCACCACCCCTATTAACCCAAGCATTAATCTCATCGGCAGTAAAACCAAAAGGTACGCCTGCAAAGAATTGTGCAGCTGGAACTTTACCTTTCCAATAATATGCACCGCCATGACCCATTTCGACCGCTCCTGAAGAGACCGCATCAAAAACGCCCATGGCAGGGACAAATTCTCCAGCCCCATAAACGGTTACCTTTAACTGGCCCTGAGACATTTCTTCCACCAAGTTACTAAAGCGCTCTGGAGCCATGCCTAGACCGGGATAGTTTTTTGGCCAAGTGGTAACCAATGACCATGAATAGTTTTGAGCTTTTGCCTCACCTGCTGTGCTCTGTTCAGCTTGCCCGCATGCCATAAGCAAACTTAAAGCCAGTCCAGTTATTAAAAAATTTTTCATCCCAACATCTCCAACTTAGCAAAAGCGAGTACCAGCCATTTACTGCCAGCTTTTTCAAAATTAATTTGAACTCTCGCTGACTCGCCCGATCCCTCATAGTTTAAAACGACACCGAGTCCAAAGGTAGGGTGAACAACTTTTTGTCCCAACCCAATACCCACCTCATCTTTAAAATCCATGGTCGATTTTTTTGGTTTACGCACATAGGAAGTGGTCACTGAGGCGCGTGGTCTAATCTCCTCAATAAAAACTGCAGGGATTTCTTTTAAAAATCTTGAAGGCGGATTAAAGACATCGGATCCATGAAGCCTTCTAGATTCAGCATGAGTTAAATAAAGTTTCTTCATGGCTCGAGTAATGCCAACATAGCAGAGCCTTCTTTCTTCTTCTAATTGAGAGGGAGATTCAATGGATCTACCATGCGGAAACAGGGTTTCCTCTAGGCCAGTGATAAAAACCAATGGAAATTCTAGGCCTTTGGCTGAATGTAAAGTCATTAACTGCACAGCGTCTTGAAACTCATCGGCTTGAGTATCCCCAGCATCCAAGGACACAGTATCTAGAAAAATTTCTGCAATTTCTTTATGAGATTTTTCTTTTTCAAATGATTGCTCAAAGTTTTTTGCAGAGGTAACAAGCTCTTCTAAGTTTTCTATTCGTGTTTTGCCTTTTTCTCCAGCTTCTTTTTTATGGTACTGATACAGACCAGATTTTTGGATGATAAGTTCCATTAAATCAGACAAGGGTGTGGTATCAAGCAGCTCGATACAATGGGCAATAAGCTCTAGGTATGCCCTTAAGCCTTGGCCGGCCTTGCCGCCCATCTTGCCTTCATCGAGCAATTTAGCTGCAGCTTTGATATAAGAAAGGTTATAAGCTTTGGCGGCATCTCTTATTTTGGCTTGAGATTTAACTCCTATGCCCCTGGTTGGATTAGCAATAGATCTTTCAAATGCAGGATTATCATGCGGGTTAAAGACCACTTTTAAATAGCTCATGGCATTTTTAATCTCCATGCGTTCATAGAACCTGAGACCACCATAAATTCGATAGGGAATACTGATTCTCAATAATGCTTCTTCTAAGGCTCTGGATTGAGCATTGGAGCGATACACAATACCCACATCTTGATAAAGCTCGCCACCGTCCATCCAGTTTTTAATAGTTCCAGCAATAAATCTTGCTTCATCCTGCTCGTTGTATGCTTGATAGAGAGTTATGGGTTCGCCCTCCAATGAGTCGGTCCATAGATTTTTTCCCAAGCGGTCTTGATTGTTATCAATCAAAGCATTGGCTGCACTTAAAATCACGCTGGTGGAACGATAGTTTTGTTCCAATCGAATAATTTTGGCTTTTTCAAAGCTCTCTTCAAAAGAGGCGATATTCTCTACTTTGGCTCCTCGCCAACCATAAATTGACTGATCATCATCACCAACAGCGGTGATGGTTGAAGCCTCAGAGGCCACCTCTTTGAGCCAGTTATATTGAATGGTGTTGGTGTCTTGAAACTCATCGACCAAAACAGCTTTGAATCTGTTATGAAAAAAATCTTTGACGGTTTTATTGGTCTTGACCAACTCATAAGCCTTTAGTAACAGCTCGGCAAAATCTACTAGGCTGTCATTGAGACAGGCTTCTTCATAATGCTTGTAAATGCCTTTAACTGTTTGGGCATAAAAATCTCCGTTGTCATTAACTTTATCAGCACGAATGCCTTCATCTTTCCAGCTATTTATTTGCCATTGCATTTGTTTGGGCGGCCAAGCACCATCATCAAGACCTGCCTCTTTAACTAAGCGCTTGATGATGCGCAATTGATCATCGCTATCTAAAATAGTAAACCCAGAAATAAGCCCTGCTTCTTTGTGAAATCGTTTGAGGGTTCTGTGTGCTAGGCCATGAAAGGTCCCGCACCACATATCGCCTGCAGGAGATTGCAGCAACTCTTGAATTCTTGATTGCATCTCTTGGGCTGCTTTATTGGTGAAAGTTACCGCCATGATAGATGAGGGATTAAGACCCATGGCTTCTACGTTCCATGCAATTCTATGAACCAGCACCCTGGTCTTGCCAGAACCTGCTCCAGCCAGAACTAAAAGACTCTTATCTTCTGAGGTGACCGCTTCTCGTTGAGGGTCATTTAAGTTTTCTAGTATGTGAGAAACATCCATTAGGGGTTCATTTTTTAATCTAAGAAGCCTATTCTAACCTTTATGCAAACTAAATTATTGAGAGAAATTAAAATAGCGCTGCCTAACTTGAGAAAATCTGAAGCAAAGGTTGCTGAATTTATATTAAACAAGCCTAGTGCCATTATTGAGTTAACTACCGCTCAGGCTTCTGGTGAAATAGGCGTTAGTGAGCCAACCTTAATCAGATTTTGTAAAGCGGTAAATTTTGATGGCTTTCAAAAATTCAAACTTACTCTTGCGCAGCAACTAGCTGCAGATAACTATTTTAATTCCTATGAAATTGATCCAGAGGATTCCATTCAAGAACTTACAGAAAAAGTTTTTGACAGCACCATTAGTGAAATTTTGAATGTTAGATCGCAGCTTGATCAGGGGTGCCTTGAAGAAGCCATTGAAACTCTCGCCAATGCTAAAAGAGTGGAGTTTTACGCATTTGGAGGGTCCGTGCCAATAGCCATGGATGCTCAACATAAATTTTTTCGACTCAAGATTCCCTCTTCTTGTATTTCTGATCCTCATATTCAATTTATGTCAGCAAATTCTCTCAATGATAGGGATGTTGTTGTCGCCATCTCTCAATCAGGAAATACTGCGGCCTTGGTTGAAAGCATTAAAACGGTTAAAAGCTTTGGTGTGATTGTGATTGGGCTCATGCCATCAAACACACCTCTCTCCAGAATATGTGACATTTCACTGGATATCGATGTGGGAGAAAATGCAAGGTTGACCAGACCGCTTACTTCAAGGTTAGCTTATATGGCGATCATTGATGTGTTGGCTGTGGGTGTGGCTCAGCTCAAACCAGAGGCACAAGATCATTTATTTAATATTGTGACCAGTCAAAGCTCTTTAAAACTGAAGTAACTAGTACCTTAGATTTTCTCTAAACCAAAGATTTACCATCCACTTCTCGCCTTTGATGACCGGCATACCCCCATGCAATGATCGAGGATTAATTTTTGGATGAGTGGCTGCATCATTGAGTAGAGTATTATGAAAAACTACTACATCACCTTTTTTGGGTGGAATATTTATACCAAGTTCTGGAAAACCTGTTTCCCCACCCTCCTCAACATCATTTAAATAGGCAATCACTGTAATCATTCGTTGGCCGCCAGGCTCCCAATTTTTTTTTCCATCATCAGTTTCGTAATCAAAAGAATCGAAATGAGGTTTATATTCAGCACCTTTTTTATAATATACAAGCTGATATTGTTCAGCATTTCGTATTGGCATTTGAACTAAAATTGAGAATCGCTTACTTACTTCATGAACAATCTCATTAGCATTGTGCTCTATCCAACAATTTTCACTTGTTCTGCTCTCATGTTGAATATGTTTGTCTGGACTTATGACTGTTGAAGGTTTGAGCTTTCCTTTTGAGGCTTCAACAAAAGCATCACATTCATCATTGCTTAAAAAATCATTGACCACATACAAAATTGGATCTGCAGAATGCATGATCACATTATCAGCAATTTTTTTTGGAAATTCCTTATTCATAGCTATAAATAATTGTATGCTAATAAAGTAAACTGCACATAAAAAAATGAGTATATTTATCTCGATAGCATCCTACCAAGATCCACTTTTAGTTTCTACTATTTTTGGGGCATATAACAATGCTCAAAATAAGTCTGATTTAGTATTTGGAGTATGCGATCAATCAGATAACTCCATTGACATATCTGGTTTTAATTTCAAAAATCAAATTCATTATGATTATGTTGAGCCTTTGCTTTCGAAAGGAGCATGTTGGGCTAGGCATAGAATTCAAAATTTTTATAATAATGAAGATTATTATTTACAAATCGACTCGCATACTCAATTCCTACCTAATTGGGATAAACATTTTATTAGTGAGCTTTCAAAAATAGAATCTTGCAGCTCTGATAACTATTTTCAAAAACCAATCATTACCTCTTATCCAAGAGGCTTTAAGGTCCTAGATTTTGATAATGGTCTTTTTGAGCTTTTCACTGCGGATAAGAGAACTACACTTATTGCTTACAGAAAAGATAGTATTTTTTCTAGAGGCTCTTTTTCAAGACAAGTTGGCATACCTTTAAAAGATTCAAGAATATCTCATGCCTACTTGATTGCCGCCGGTTGTATATTTACTAGAGGTAGCTTTGTTAAAGAAATACCATATGATCCAAAATATTACTTCTATGGAGAGGAGCTGTCGATAGCCTTAAAAGCTTTTACAAGAGGCTTTTCATTCTTTCATATTCCTGAAGTGCCTATATTTCATTTGTATACAGATGTAGATAATCCTGCGAGAAAACTGCATTGGGATCCAGAAGATGATAAAAATAGAGTTACAAAATGGCATGAATTAGATAAGAAGAGCTTGGCACGACTTGATTTATTGTTTGCTGAAAAGTTAGATGGTGAATTTGGTCTTGGAAATGAAAGAACCCTATCTGCATATTCAAATTTAAGTGGTATAGACCTTAAAAATAGGATGGTTTTAGATATAGAAAAAGCAACGGAGTCTAAATATATAGAATCAATAGACTGGAGGGATAATCCATTGAATTGAATAAAATAGGAGTAGATTATGGATATTGTGGATAGAGAAATAAGGAAATTTTTAAATAGCTATGGAGATTTTGTTACTAAGGTAACAAGTGAGCCAAGCCTGAATCAAAGCAGTTTAGATGCGCGCATGAAAGAAATTGATTCCTCGTCTCCAATAGAGTCTGCAAGACTGTTAACAGCTGCGCTTGGATTAGGTAGCGAGACAGGCGAATTCGTAGAAATAGTAAAGAAGATGTTCCTTCAGGGAAAACCTGCATCAGAAGAAAATATTTTTCATATGAAAAGAGAACTTGGAGATATTATGTGGTACTGGGCTACTGCCTGTATGGCATTAAAGCTTGATCCCTATGAAGTTATCAAAGAAAACCAAGACAAGCTTGAAGCAAGGTATGGTGAAAAGTTTGAAGTTGATCGAAGTGAGCACAGAAAAGATGGAGACTTATAATGGCATTACCATTCCCAAACAAAATTCTTCTAAAGCTAGTAAGTAGATTTTTGGTTTAAATCGGCAACGGCCTCTTTGAATTCTTCGGTTAATTGATCTACTAAAGTTTGAACAGATGGTGAGTCTTTAATTGAGCCAATGCCTTGACCAGAACCCCATATATCTTTCCAAGCTTTTGCATCTGTGTTGCCACCAGATCCGAAATTCATTGATGATTTGTCTGCCTCGGGGAGGTTGTTAGGATCTAAACCAGCATTTTCAACCGAGCCCTTTAAGTAGTTACCATGAACGCCAGTGAATAAAGAGGAATATACGATGTCGTCAGCAACGCTGTCGATAAGCATGTCTTTATATCCCTGGTCAGCATTCGCCTCTTCGGTAGCAATAAACCTAGTTCCTAGATAAGCAAGATCAGCTCCTAAAGCTAAGCTTGATGCAACTGCGCTGCCGGAGCTAATAGAGCCCGAAAGAATAATCGTTCCATCAAAGAATTCTCTGACCTCTCTGACTAAAGCAAAAGGTGAAAGCGTTCCTGCATGACCTCCAGCCCCAGCACAAACCAAAATCAAGCCATCAACACCTTGTTCAGCGGCTTTTTTTGCATGCCTAACATTAATAACATCATGATAAACGAGCCCACCGTATGAATGTGCAGCTGTAACGATTTCTTCGGGCGGTCTAAGCGAAGTAATAATAATTGGGACTTCATGCTTTACACATAACTCCATATCACCCATCAATCTATCATTAGACGCATGACAAATTTGATTAACTGCATATGGTGCAATTGGTAAATTGGGGTTTTCAGCTTTTGCTTGAGCTAGTTCTTCTTTAATTCTTATCAACCATTCTTCAAGGACATGCTGAGGTCGAGCATTTAATGCTGGAAATGATCCCACAATTCCAGCCTTGCATTGAGCAATCACTAACTCTGGTCCAGAGACAAGAAAAAGAGGAGAGCCAATAACAGGGATTGCTAAATTATCTTGTAAGATTTTTGGAAGCGGCATGATTATACTTATTTTGAAAAAAGCTAGTTTAACTTAAGCCTTAATTTAATTAAATAGAACTTGGATTTAAAAAGCTTCATCTGCAACCCAGCTAATGGACCAATTATGTCCCAGTCGATTGCCCTTATATGTTTCTGGAAGAACGGTTGTTAAACTACCTTTGATGTTTATCTGCTGAGGGTCTTCTAATAAATCTTTGAATGCACTATCAAGTTGATGTTGGGTTCTCCATTCAAAAAGTGATGAATTGTTTGGGACTGTTTCAATGGGTATATAGCCACAAATGTTTCTAAGCATTGATGTGCCTAATAAAGGAGAAGCAACAACATGCACCTCCAATGGAGTGGTTGCATTCCAATGCTTTAAAACATGAGTAACGAGTATGCCGCCATAACTGTGACCGATTAATGATACTTTTTTAAAAGAATTATTTTGACTTAAAAGATTATTAATTTGATTTGCTAGTTCCTCGGCAGAGCTTTGAAAACATCCATTATCGGGCCAGCGATAAAAGTACATATGCTTCTGTTTTGTATTAATTTTTTTGATGGGATAGATCCACTCATAACCCTCGCTGCTTCCTCCATGGACGGCAATAAAAATTTCTTGGGCCTCTTCTCCTCTTGGTTCCAGTGCGTTCAATCCATAAGGTAGATCAATTAACCTCTTTCCTAATTTTTTAACAGAAATATCATTACTTAGATCATTTAATTGAATAGGAGGCTGAGGAGCATTGCCGCAACCCGCTATAAAGAAAAATAGAGTGAAGGTATAGAAAATATGCTTCATAATTTATTTAATAAAATAGGCGACACTATGATCGTCAAAGTCCCTTCTACCAACTTGATCAAAACCCATCTTCTCATGAAAATTTAGCGAGGGTTGATTAACAGGCTGAGTATTGACCTCTAGTGCCACAGGTAAACTTTCCTTGCGGGCTTGAGAAAATATGTCTTCATATATAACTTGTCCCAAACCTGCTCTTCTGTGTCGCTCATCAATTGCAACTCTATCCACATAAAGAAACTTCTTCAGTCTTTCACTAAAAAATTTATAGTTTTCAGATCCATAAGCAGAGCCCTCTCGCATGCAAATAATAAATCCAACAATCTCATCCTCTTTTAGAGCTAACAAATTGTATGCGCTAAACTCGATTAATTGTTTTAAGTGCTGCATGGATTCAAGCGAACCAACCTCTGGAGTATTTGCCTGGTTTAGATCATAAATTATCTGAAGTTGGGCTTCATTTTTGCTGCTATTAGAAAAGGAGTGGAGTCTATATTGAGGATCCATTTTTCTCAAATACTAGCTACTCGAGCCCTCTCTAATAATTTCAATGTATGTTTGCACACCTGAAACAAAACTATCAACATCTATGCTTTCATTGGTTCCATGAAAACCTGTCATGTCATCTGGGACTATAGAAAATGGATTAAAACGAAAAGAGTTATCAGCAATTTTAGAGTAATGTCTGGTATCTGATGCTGCGATCATAAGCCCAGGAACTGAAACAATTTCTCCGTAAATCTTATCCAAAGAGGCTGAAACAATCTTAAATCCGGGAGATGCCCAAGATGAAATATCTGATGCTTCCATGCCTCCCAATGAACGAATTTCCACCTCATCCGAGCCAACAACTCTTCTTACGTGTTCTGTAACACTATCGATAGAATCTCTAGGATGGAGTCTAAAGTTAATTAATGCTGAAGCCTCTATTGGTAGCACATTACTTTTTATACTTCCATTCAACATCGTAGGCGCAGTTGTTGTTCTGATCATGGCATTGATAACTGGTGTTGATGAGATTTGTGAATCAATCATGCCTCCAAATAGCCATCTATTTGCAAATAGAAAGCGATAACCAAATGGCATATGTTTGCTTACTTCATCAAACATAGCTGCGCTTAGTCCCTCTAAACTTCCAGGCAAAGGCTCCCTTTCAAGCTTTACCAAAGCTTCAGCTAATATGGTCACAGCAGTCCTTTTTGGGGGTGTTGATGAGTGCCCGCCTTTTGCTTTTGCCACTATCATTAGATTCATAATTCCTTTTTCGGCAACATTAATTGGGGCAATCAATTTGTTTACACCGGGAAAAAATCCTCTATTAACGAATGATCCCTCGCCGAGTGACCAGTGAAGTTGTACGCCCTCTTTTCTTAGTTTTTCTGTAATCAAGGCCGCCCCGCCGCCGCCAATCTCCTCATCATGACCAAAGCCAAAATAAATAGTCCTCTTTGGCTGAAAATCATTTTGAATTAAGTATGTAGCTGCTTCCATCAACCCAATGACTCCGCTTTTATCATCCAATGCTCCTCTGCCCCAAATCCTATTTTTTGCAATTGTCCCAGCAAATGGCATTTCTTCCCATAAATCCTCCGTCCCCGGAATGACCGGAACAACATCATAGTGACCTTCAAATAAGATTGGTGCTAATGTTGAATCGCTACCCTCCCATTTAAAAAGTAAAGAGTGCTCAAACTGTTCAAACTTTAATGCTTGATGGAACTCAGGATAAGTAACTGAGGCCCACTTAATAAAATTATCAAACTCTTGTTGAGGAAATTTTTCTCTATCTTGATATGAAATCGTCTTAAATTTGATAGATGCAGACAAGTTTTGAATGGCCTTAAGTTCGTCAATAGAAACACCTTTGACTGCAATTGGCTGTGACTCATCAGCTATATGCATAAAAGTTTTAAACAAGGCAACTGAAAGCAAGGCAAGCAAAATAGTAAAAAGGGACAGAAAGAATTTTTTTAACATTTTTTTCTCCAATAAATGCTTATTGAAAGGCTATGACAATTCTGGACGCTTCCCAGCAAAGTTAGCAAAATAATCTTTAATAAATTTTAGGTCTTGATCTACATCGCCCGAGGGGCTGAAAAAATCACCCAGCTCAATTGTCTTATTTGAGAAATCAATTCCAGCCATCATAATTCTGCTATTGGTTTCATTTGCAATTCGAAGAAAGCCCGATTTGAGTCTTTCAACTTTTTTTCTAGTGCCCTCTGGTGCAATCGCTATAATAAAACCTTTATATTTCTCGGTCACACTATAAATTTCATTCTTTAGGGCTTCTGGATTTGCTCTGTTAACTGGAATGCCTCCCATTTTTCTAAGCAGTCTGCGAAAACCTTTTTTAAAAATAGAATGTTTGCCTACCCAATGAATATGAACATCAAGGCTTAAGATCAATGACATAGCGAGAACGAAATCCCAATTTGAGGTGTGCGGACCAGCAATTAGTACCACACGCTCATCTTTAGGAAGATGGCCGGTGGTTTTCCAGCCTGTAATCTTCATTAAAAATTTACCTAACCATCTAAGGAGCCTGGGTCTGTATGCACGCAAATGCTCAGGAATAAAAATCTTATATTTGCTCATTGGGGTTAGTCTATATCCTTTTAGTATCCAGTTCTATTCTTTAAGACCTGTTATCTCTTCGTATTTATTTATGGCATCTGAAATTTTTTCTCTTACGTCATCTTGAGCAGATTTTTTAGTATTTGCATAAAAGGGATGGGGCAATGTTGCTAACTCTTTAGCTTTCTCTATAACTCTATCCATAAATTTTTCTTTCGAAACAACTTCATCAATATAGCCAACCGCGATTGAGTCCTGGACCGAGTATGCGTCTGAGTGAAACACTGCAGGATAAAAGTAACTCTTATTGACTCTGGCTTTTAAAATTTCCATGATTTGTATCGGAATATCCATATTGTTTCGCACTTCATTTGCCTGGCAGACATATTGACCATCTACGGCAATCCTATAATCAGCTGAGCAAGTAACAAATAGGCCTAATGCAATTGAATGGCCTGAGACAGCTGCAACAACCGGCCTATCAAAGGAATAAAGCTCTAAAAGGAGACGATAGCCTAACTGAACCATCTTTGTAATTTTTTTCATATCACCCGTTGCTAATGTTTTTAAATCAAATCCACCAGAAAACAAACCGTCTCTTCCAGTAATAACAAGTGCTCCTGAGTCTCTTGGAACCTTTGCAAGCAATTCGTTGACTTGGGATAGCATGCCATATGAAAAAGCATTCGCTTTACCATCATCCAGCTTGATAATGGAAATATCATTTTCTTGAGATAAAGTTGCAATGGAGTCTGTCATATTATCCTTGTTGATGGGTTATTGAGTTGAATATATATTAACAAGAATTACTCCATTTACTATTAAGAATAATCCTAAAATCGCTTGCCAGCTCAACTGCTGACCATAAATAAAATAAGATAGAATTGCGATAGATAGAACTCCTAGGCCGCTCCAACAAGCGTAAACTATGGCAAGAGGTATGGCTCTCAAAGCTAGCGTCAAGAAATAGAAAGAAGCAAAATAACAAATGCTCATAATGACAGTGGGTAGCTTTTCAGAGAACTCTTTTGTGAGCGGAAGCATTAAAGTTCCAGCAACTTCAAAAACAATTGCGCCTAAAAGAGATAAATATGCTGACATGTTTAAATTTTTGTATTATTGAGAAATATTGTCTAGGTAAGTCTTAACTTTAAGTATGGCATTCTCTCGAATATCCATATAAAAAAGCGCATAATCCAAGCCATGATAGTTGCCTAATGAGCCGCCAAATGCTTGAAATCTAGTTCCCGTCTGATCAGTTGCAAAAAGCAATCCATTCTTGCACTGGGCTTGAACATATTGCTTGAGAGGGGCTTCTAGGGGGCCAAAAGTTTCTCCCTTAGGACCATCATCACCAGTGAAATCTAATGCAAATTCGCCTGAAACATAGACGGCGCCCTTTGCATCAGCAAGATTGGATATAGTCCCCTCGTTTTTCCAAGTTATAGGATTAACACAAATATTATTTTTATAAACTGGCATTTCCCTGTTCAAATAATTCACATTGTATGTATCCCAATGCACAAGACACCCTAATTGGGTTGGGCTATCACAAATAGAAATATCGCTTATTTCATTCATTCTATCTTTAGAAATTGTTCCACCAATAATATAAGCCCCTACCATCCTTGGGTATAAATCTGTTCCGTCGATTTCTTCTGCTAACAATCTAATAGAGTGGTGCGTGCCTTGACTATGACTTGCAAGAATAAATGGTCTTCCATTGCTGAAGTTGTTAATAAAATACTCAAAAGATTTTTTGACATCTTGATAAACAAAGGCATGAACTTCCTCGCGAAGCTCATCTGTCCCAAAATAACTATAAATAGATGCTTGACGATAATGAGGCGCATAGATGCTACAACAACCATTGTATGCGCTGGCTTGATTGGCCATCATCCATTGGGTGTTTTCTTTTGTTGCCGACTCTTCCACAAGAGGATCGGTCCAGGTATGTCCCTTTAAATATCCAGTGGGATGAACAAAAAATACATCTACCTTTGAATTTAGTTGATCAATGCGCTCTTCCCCGGCAGGAATTAAGTCAGCCTCATCTTCTATTGAGGGAAGAGATGCCCAAGAGCTTTTTTTGGAATAATCGAGCTGTGGAACTGCGTCATTAGGGTTAAATGGATGATCTGGTCCACCAAAAAAATAGCCATATGCAGTTTCAAACGTTAGCCCTTGGTCACGTAAGTCATCGATATATGGGAAAGCCCATGCTATAAAAGCCAGAAGAAGGCATGCAAAAATAAGAATAGTTTTTTTCATAGTGTTAATTTATTTTTTTGAGTATCCAAAAGCCAAGCCAAGTGCTGACAATCGCTTTAAAAGTTTGAGAGATAATGAGGGGTAATGAGAAAATGAAATCTAACCAGACATTCCAAAACCAGGAATAAAACCAATCAACTATTGGAAGCAATAATGTGAAATAGTTTTTTATAAATTCAATGTTGGACAATGACAGAAGTCCATGATCAGATGAAAGCACCACTTGAATACCCCATAAAACAATTAGAATTTGAATGGGAGTTGTGCCAATACAAAAGTATGCAATAATTTTAAGAAAGGTATTCATGATTAAATTAATCTATAAATAACTATAGTCTGTTTAAAGGAGAAACAAAAATGTATAAAAAATCTAACCTATTTTCTTTGTTGATGATTTCTATCTCAATATCTCTTTCAGCTTATGAGCCTTATGGACCTCATACATCTGATAAGTGGCAAATATGGGCATATTCAACTGCAGCTCCATCCTTCTTGGGTGACAAGGCAACCATCATAGGCAGCAGTGGAAAAGTGATACGAGAAGGTACAAATGGGTGGACTTGCCAAGCAGGAAACCCAAGATCAGTTCCTGACAAAGGTTGGAAAAATGCACATGATGCTATGCCCGCTTGTTTTGATGCTGAGGGCGCAAAATGGATGGCAGCGTTTATGAAAAATGAAAAGCCTCAACTATCTCGCTCCACCTTTATGTGGATGTTACATGGTGATGTCGGAGAAGATAACACAACTCCATTGGTTATGAGCAAAGAGGATTCAACTCCTGGTGAGTGGATTGAATCAGGTCCTCACTTAATGTTGATTCCTAAAGACGCCTCTGAAGTTGCAAGTTTTACAGATGATTTCATGCATGGCGAGCCATATGTGATGATGCGTGATACAGATTATGCTCACATCATGATCCCAACAGAAGGTTATTACAAATATACAAAGTAATGAGTTGCCATTAATAGAGCTCTGCTAAACTAAGCGGAGTCTCTATTTGGGCTGCTTTGCCAAGCTACTATAGAAAGAGGAATAGTGAGCAAATAAATCAAAGCCAAGACATTAATTGTAATCCAGAGAAAGTTGATCATGCTTAGCGCAATAATAGAAAATAAAACAAGAAATCCTAACTTTGATTTAACAAAGAACTGTTTTCTTTTTATTGAAAAAGTTGGGATTCTGCTGACTAGCAAAGCACTTATTAAAATAATATATCCTGCTACAAAATTAAGATTTTCATAGGCCCAGTTATAGCCCATAAATGAGTGCGTTAATGGCAACATGATCAAAATTGCTCCAACAGGGGTAGGAATGCCGCTAAAAAAATGTTCAGGCTCTCCGTCTGAAGTCTTAGATTTCTCTAGTTTCACATTATATAAAGCTAGTCTTAAGCAAGAAAATATTATAAAAGCCAAGGCAGCAAATGCACCAATCCCATGGTCTTGATTAAAAATAGACATATAGATCAATAGACCAGGCGCAATTCCAAAGCTTAAAAAATCTGATAAAGAATCTAGTTGAGCTCCAAGATCTGATTGACTTTGAAGGTGTCTTGCTAACATGCCATCCAATACATCACATAATCCAGCAAATAGAATACACACAATGGCTAAATTAAAATCAGCCTCAATCGCAAATCTAATTGAGCTTAAGCCAAAACTAAGGCCTGTCAATGTAATCACATTTGGAAGAAGGACTTTAAAATCTAGTTTTTTCATTTATTACTGGAGTTCTGCCAAAATTGACTCACCTGCAATGACCTTGTCCCCAACTTTACATTTTTCTATTGCACCAAATGGCATATATATATCAACTCTTGAGCCAAATCTAATTAACCCGAATCTTTCTCCTTGAAAAAGTTTATTAGAAGGAGAGATAAAGCTTAAAATTCTTCTAGCAATTAAGCCTGCTATTTGAACAACTACAATCTGGGTTCCATTTTCAGTTTTAATAACCAAACTGCTTCTTTCATTTTTATCACTGGCCTTATCAAGGCTTGCATTAAGGAATTGACCCTTTTTATAAATAATATGCTCTGCCTCCCCTTGAACAGGGCTCCTATTTACATGAACGTTAAATACATTCATAAAAACACAAATTCGTTTCATTTTTTCTTCTTTGAGCGGAGTCTCCTGTGGTGGATAAGCCTCGTCTATTAAGCACACCTTGCCGTCCGCTGAACTAATGATTAGATTTGAGTCATGCGGTGTGTTTCTTTTGGGATCTCTAAAAAACCAAAGAATAAAAAAGGTTAGAACAAAACCAACTGCGGATACAATCTGGGAAACCGCTATCAAGATTATTGAGAGGGATAGAGAGATTGCTGCAAACTTGAAGCCCTCTGGGTGGATATAGGATCGTCTTTTTTCTATCTGATTCATTTTTTTTATCTAGGAAATAGATCGGCATTTTATGCCATAAAAGAAATATTTAAAAATTTATTACTAATTAAAACCTTTGGTTTGGCTTAATAAAATAAGTACAGCCATTGAAAGCTGAAGAATCAAAGTAATCCACAATACCGCTTTCGTTATCTTTTTGGGTTGCAAGTCCTTGCTTAATTTACTGGTTAGGTACAAAGCACCAATATTAATGATCGGAAGCCCTAGCGCTGCCCAAATGCCAGCAATTAACAAAAGAGTAATTGGGTTAGGGAGTAAAAAGTAAGCAATGCATGAAAACATCGGTATAAAAAAGGAAATAATTTTAATTAAGTGCATCCTTGTATTTTCTTTTTCGCCAACAAGACCAATTGAGATTAAATAATCTGAAATTGTTCTGGTGAATGCTGCCGTTCCAGATAGCAAAGTTGAAAAAAGAACAAAAAAGGCCAAGGGAATAAAAAACCATTTTGCCCATGTTCCTAAAATTGTAGTGAACATATTTAAGAGGGTTTGAATGATATCTCCATCAGGGGGAGGATAAAGTCCCAAAGTATTCAATACCGATGCGCCTAATAGAAAAAATGGAAGAGTTCCTATGGTTACAAAAAAAACTGTTGCCCACACATCAGTTTGCATGACTTTAATCCAAGCTTTGACTTCATGCTTATCACCATAATGTTTGGCATAACCTTTCTCCAGACACCAATAGGTATAAGCCATAATTTCTCCATAACTAATTCCAGTAAAGCCAAAAACTGCAAGGGCTAAAGCTGCATGCTCGAACGGAAATGCAAATGCAAAACCTCCCAAGATTTGAGAACCTGTAATTGCATATGGTGTCGATTGCATGGAAATGGCAATTATTAAGGTAACGACTGAGAAAAAAAACACCATGCCCAATAGAATCTTTTCTAATGTTTGATAAGTTCCAAGATACAAAATAAGCCAGGTAATAAAACATGCTGTTGCAACCCATGACTCAGTACTAAGCATTGGCATCATTAAGTGTCCCGCCTCTGCAACAGCCCCTGCTAGACCGCCCATACCTGCTACAGATGGAATCACGCCAATAAACATAAACCAAACCAACCATGAAGCTTTCTTCCCTTTAAGGTTTGTCTTAGGTCCAGGCATATCTGAGAAAGATTCTAAGAAAGTCTGATTTGTTGCAATCACATAACGGCTAATTTCAGCTTGAATAAGCGGCTTGCTCCAAAGACTCAATAAAAGCCACCATAATAAAGCAAAGCCAGTAGCTGCTCCTAACAATGGTGACAGAGCAATTGAGCCACTTCCAACAACGCTGCCTGTAACGATAATACTGGGCCCAATGAATTTTAAACGCTGGATAAATGAAGTAGGTGCTTTAATCATGATTTTTTTGCAGGAGCACGATATCTTTTGATCTGATTTCGCATTTCCAGTTCCTTTGAGAGGCTATCACTTGAAAGGTTTTTTCACAATAAAAAGTCACATGGGTTGGATCTCTTCGATAGTACCAATTCTCAAACTTATCATCGGAGGTTAAGAAAGAGGTCATGACACCCAGCCAACCTCCTGGCTTAAGCAAACTATCTAGGGTCTCAAACTCTTTAAATGGATCATAAAAATGCTCTGCGGTTTCTGTGCAAGTTATAAAATCATATTGCTTAGATAAAGCGTTCTCATCAGGGAAAAAAAATGGGTCATAGAGCTCAACCTTGAAACCATCTTGGGTTAGCATGTCTGCTAGCGCTGGCCCTGTACCACAGCCAAAGTCTAATCCATTAGATCCGGGAGAGATTTTTTCTTTGAGTGGATCAGAAAGTCTTGATAGAAACGCTCGATATTCATTATCTTTAATATCATTATTGTGCTCTAAGTATCGTTGCTCCTCTTCTATCGGATCGATGAAAAAAGATTTATCCAAATACTTACACCCACATACATTACAATTCCAATAAGTCTTATTATCTAAAGTTTTAAAACTTAAGACAGCATCAGACCTGCAGGTATTACAGATCATTTTCAAATAACTGTTTTAATACCTTCAATTGATACAAGCATTCCTTGATGAATACCATCAGCAAAAATGTCTGGAGAAATTTCAGTTGTCCACCTTAGCCTACACTCTTGATCATTGAGGGGCGCCACTTCCATAGTTGCTAAATGATGTTCAATGGGTGCTGGTGTTTGTATGGCAGAATATTGAAGGGTCATGCTTACATGGTCCTGTTTAAAAATTTTTTCAGTTATCTTCCCCATCCCAGTCATTTCAAAATGCCTAAGGTCATCCTCTAATTCGATCTTCTCAATAGTAGGAACCCAGTCGCATCTTCCAACATCAGATAAAATGGCCCAGAGCTCATCAGCCGAACAATCAAACTTAACCTCTTCTTTTAGTATTTTCATATATTCTTATTCAGGAATTAATGCTCTTTAAAATTTTTCTCTCTAACGTAACCAACTCGGGTTGTTTTGAAATGCTTAAAAGGAATTCCAAGACGATTAATGGTCTCAATAACATTTTGAGAAACATTGCCATAGATCTCAATAGTAAAGCCATCGGCTAGCTCTGCATGTTTTGTAACATATTCTTGAACTGGTGGGTTTGCATCATGTTTAATAAAAGCCTCACTGTTTGAATAAACTTCTGTCCATGTAAAGGCAAGAGGATCATCCGGATCGGCATCAAAATTATGGAATAGCATGCCGGGCTCGCTTAGCTCAACCGCATTATCAACTTCGTTGGCGATATCAAGATACTCCTCAACCATTCCCTCTTTAACATGAATCCTCGCGATAAGAATAAATGGGTTATTTCCATCAGCAGATTCGTGCTCATGATGGGCTGCTTCTGTTATAGGCATGATGGATAGCGAAAATACTAATGCAAGAAATAGTTTCATATTTTATCTCCAATAAAAAATTTAATTCTACAGCAAAGCACTAAGGATTAGAGTCTTGTTCGGCTTGAAGTATCACCTCAATTGGTATTTCAAAAGCTCCACGGCTTAAGTGCCATATCCTAGAAACAAAATTAGTATTTAAATCGCCATAGTAATGAGGGAATGAGCTTTTTCTATTTCCAGGTGGAGTGGGATCTTCAAATTTTAGTTGATCATGAGTTTTTGCATGATCTATTTGAAGCAGCACGACTGATTCTTCTGTAGAAAAATATAAAGATAGGGTTGCATTGAGTTGAGACGCTGTAGAAAGGTGTATAAAACCATCCTGTTTATCTAATTCTGTAATTATAATGCCAGAAGTCTGGGCACGCTCCCACTCTTCTAGAGTAAGGACTTTGTATATTTGATTATCCAAATTGAACCCCTTGGTTAAACTCATTACATTCTCAGGTATTATAAAAATAGAGAATAATAAGCAGATTAATATTTTTTACATCTCATAAATCTTAATCGGGCTTAGTCCAAATGTAGTAAAGCCTAAAAAACCCATATAAGGCCCATACAACAACAAAACCCCACCATAATGCAAAGAACCAATCGTTTTTATTAGTTCCGTTCCAGCTCAGCCACTCAAAGACAAATGCCTCAACAAATAAATCAAAAGACAAAAGAAGAAAAAATCCAAAAATCCACAAAAGAATGAAATTTGATAACTTCATGGGGATTGATTTCTTTACTAAAACCACCTTCTGGTTACTTTTATATATCTATCAAATTCATCAGAAAATAAATCTTTCATCGCTCTTTCTTCGGGAATAATTTGAAACTTTGTTATATAGAAAAAAAATAAAGGAATTAGAATAATACCGCCTATAGGGTTATAAAATGCAGCTATCGAACCTAAAACAAAAGCCATACCAAGATACATTGGATTTCGAGAATATTTAAAAATTCCATCTGTCACTAATTTTGTTGCTTGCTCCGGACTTAAGGGGTTTATGGTTGTATTATCTTTTTTAAACAATCGAACGGCAGATATTAAGATAGCAAAACCCAATAACAACAAAAAGATTCCAAGATAAAAAGAATGCTGGATCTCAACTATCTTAAATATTCCTCTAGAGAGATAAATAGATAAAGCGAATACCAAAGTGACTATTGGTGGTGGAATTTTTGTTTCCATTTTAATTTACCCTCCCAGCTCTTAGACTGGTTTTCTCTCCTTCAAGCTACATGTCATATTCTCTCATGTAATAAAAATATAACCCTCTAACATGAGAAGTCAAAAATTTTTTTGATTAGATTTACTAAACTTTATTTTTTATGTTAGGGCTAGGTGGCCCAATGATTGTACTTAACATCTCACTAATATAATTTTAATCTTTTAACACATCTGCTTAGATCAGATGCTAGGCGTCATCTCCATATTCTTGCATATGCTTTGCGGTTCTCTCATTAGTACCATACATAAAATGATTTTCCATTTTTTCTCTGTATTTGCTTGCTGGAACTGTTAAGCCAGCTGCTTCAGCAACTTCTCTTATGTGCATAGGAGTTGCTCCGCAACAGACGCCAAGATAATTAATGCCTAATGCAGCAGCCTCTTTACCAAACTCATGTATTTCGTATCGATTACAATATAAAGGATCAAGCGCAGTCGGAAATGTTCTTCCATGCGGAGCTGGACAAGTACACCCATGCTCATCAGGCAAATTAAAAAATGTTGGATGCTCGTCTGTGGTTCTAAATGGAAGTGGTAACGCTGCCATATGACACTTAAGAATTTCTCTAGCCTCTCTAAGATAAGGCATCATAGTATCCGGACCTCTAAAACAATTCATCCCAACAACGTCTGCACCCCTTTGCTCAAGTTCTTTCAAAGTATCAATAATTGAAACTCCGTCTCTCATGATATTTTCAGCCATAGGAGCAATTGTGATGACAGAAGGAAGTCCCGCTTTTTGAATGATCTCCAGCGCTGTATAAGCTTCTTCGGCATAGTAAAAAGTTTCGCCAACAAGCATGTCAGCGCCCTCATCAACAGCCCAATCAACCATTTCACTGAACATTCTATAAACTTCTTTTTGAGAATCTTTATCGTCTTCAGCCCAAATGTTTGAATTTGAAATATTACCAGCCATTAAGTTTGGCTCTCCGCCGTCGATAGGATTATCAGCAACCTTTTTAGCTATTTTTAATGCGGCCCTATTTAATGGCTCTAATAGCTCTTCTTTGCCAATAACCCTCATTTTTTCTCTGTGGCCATTATATGTAAACGCCTCAACCACATCTGAGCCTGCGTGTTGAAAATCTTTATGTAAATTCTCTAAAGCTTCTGGATGTTCTAATGCCACCATTGGAACAAACTCGCCTGCAGCCAAATAGCCTCTCTTTTCCACCTCAAATAAAAAGCCCTCAGCACAGATTACTGGACCCTCATCTAATCTTTCTATTAACTGTCTTTTCATATTCTTCACCCTCAAAAATAGTCTTAAAAATTTTTGCTTACAATAGTAAAAATTAAGCCTTAGTTAAATCCTGGGAACAAAATTCCGTTTTAGCACTTTTTTTTGAAATCGCGGCAATAGGATCAAATCACGATTTAAAATTTATTTTATTCCTAAGAAATTATTTTGCAAGGATTTGTTAGCTCTTGCTTCATTCCTTTCTGGGTATAAATTCGAGCACCGTGGCATTAATGCAGTATCTTGGCATACCATTTGGGCCATCAGGAAAAACATGTCCCAGATGAATATCTGAAGTGATGGATCTTATTTCTGTCCTTCGCATTCCATAACTATTATCAGGTCTTGTATAGACAGAGCCGTCAATTGGTGCTGTAAATGAAAGCCAACCTGTAGAGGAATTAAACCTATCTTTAGTATCAAATAAAGGAGCGCCGCTTAATTTATCGATAAAAATACCATCAGGAGTATTTTTAAAAATTTCATATTCTTTGCAAAACCTTGCGTCTGTTCCCTGCTGAAATGCAACTTTATAAGCCTCAGAATCTCCTAGCTTAAAGAAGCCAAGAGCTTCATAAAATTCTTTGGGGCTTAGATACCCTTGATGACCAAAAACCTCTACCCCATCTTCTAGAAATAAAATTGTTGGAGTGGCCCATGTTGGAGATTTTATCTCCAAGCCTTGGAGTTGAGTAGCTAGCCTATATACAAGTGGTATATCACCAAAGTAGTTTTTTGCTACTGTAGATTTAAATTTTTCACAGTACGGACAATAGCCCTCTGCTTCAATCACAATAATATGCTTTCCTGAAATTAAATCTGAATTATCAGCCATTGGAACTGCATCTTTTTTAGCAAACTTAATTCCTGTGGAGTGATCTGGACAATATCCATTGGGATTCTTTGCTATGTAGTCTTGATGATATTTTTCTGCTTTGTAAAACTTTTTAATTGGTTTGACCTTAGTCGCAATGGTACTGTAGCCGGCAGCTGATAAAAGCTCTTGATAGGTTTGCAGAACCTCATCAATGATTTTTTTTTGTTCTTTTGTTGAATACAAAATAATGGATCTATACTGGGTGCCAATATCATTTCCCTGACGGTTTACTTGGGTGGGATCATGAGATTCAAAATAATGTATTAATAGTTCTTCAGTAGAGATGAGGTTTTTGTTGTAAGTAACCTCTACTACCTCAGCATGATTGTAAGCATTAAACTTATTTCTAAGTTTTGTGATTTCCCTATAAGTAGCTCGAACTCCCTTGCCATCCGCATAACCAGAAACGGCGTTAATAACTCCAGGCAAAGATTCATAACCCTTTTCAGCACCCCAAAAACAACCTGAGCCTAAAACAATTTTTTCTGAATGAACGGTAGCCTCATTAATGCTAGAAGTAGCAAGCAAGCATAAAAAAAATGGGAGAGTGAGTATTATTTTCTTCATCAAATAAAATTAATGGCCATATCAAATAACACAACAATAGATCCAGCCCACACTAAACTCCTTAAAGGTTGAGCTTGGTTTCCAGATTCATTTGCAGGCTTTAAGTTAAAACCTGAAATATAAATTACTGCAAAAATAACTCTCAAAAAAAGCCACCATGATGCAGCAACAGCATTAGTTTCAATATTTAGGCTTATGGAAAGAATTGCTAAGGCTAAAAATGCTGGCAATGACTCTTTTAAATTTTCAGTTGCACGCCTTGATCTCTGAAACATTTCCTCTGTCATTCTTTGCTTGAGGATTACCGGAAGGAGTAACTGCAAAAAATATAAGAGTAAGGTGTATAAAATTATTTCGATCATTGCGTTTTATTTAAGTGGGTTCTCAATATATTACATAAGTAGGTCAAAAATAAAAAAATATTACGTTTAATCTAGGTGCTGAATAAGAAGCGTTGGAACATTTTGGGTATGCGATTTTACTGTGGCAACCAATGTTTCCTCCTTAACGCCTTTTTGAATGGCTGTGACTTCAATCCCCTCGTCTAAAAGACGTTGATGGGCTTTTTCAATATCTTTTACATCCCAAGCCAGCCCCCACATCTTATCGCTGGGCGGTGAATCATCCTCTTGCTCTATAACTTCTATTGTGGTTTTGTTCAGTCTAAAAAAGAGCATCCTTTTTTGCCAATGTTCAATGGTTTTATCAAGGGCGAGACGAATGTTAAAAATGTCTTTATAAATTTTTATAAAGCCGTCTGCGTCATTGGTATTAATTACAACATGATCTAATTTGTGAGGAGATGATGGCTCGAAATTTTTTAGCCGGGGTAAGTTTCCCTCCGTGTGCTCGATAACAAAAGAAAAGATGCCTCTGGTGAGCTCTGGAGGAAGAAACAAATTTTTCCATTTTCTAATCTGTTGATCAGAAGAATTTATGCCCTCCCCATCAGAAGGATCACCCACGAGGAACTTCCTCTCTTGGAGAGAACTATGAACGCCAGCAATATTCTCGGTAGCAAAGACCATGCCAATCAAACCTTCGCCTGTAGTATCTAAATAAAAATTAACTAAATCAGCACCCAAGCCCTCACTGGTTGGAGCCAGTAGCTCAAAATAAGTATTTTGGAAATTAAACAAGGAATTGCTTGTGCCTAATTCTTTGTGTGTGCCACTCCAAACAGGAGCCATGCCAAATAATTTTTGATAATTATTTTCAGCCTCCTCCAAGTTTTTAACCGCTACGATTAAGTGATCCAGCTTATTAAACATTTTTAACTTATTTTTTTCCAGTTAACACCAAAGTTCCTGCCCAGTCTTTGGATTGATTGGCTCGCCAGCTTGTCACATCATTAAAACCTGCTTGCCTAAAAAAATTGATCCATTCTGTCTCTTTAAACATCAGCATTCTAGTACCCACTTTATCTTCCCAGGAATGAGAATCACTATTTTCGTGGTACAAATCTATACCAACAATTAGTCTACCCCCCTCATTTAGCCAGGAGTTGGCTATTTTTTTTAATATCAAAGCTGGATTTTCAAGATAATAGAGCACTTCCATGGAATGAATAAGATCATGCCTTTGGGTAGGCTCATACTCATCAATATTAGCAATAATATACTCCTCACTACCTCCTCGCTCTCTTGCATTTGCAATCATTTGAGGGGCTCCATCAATTCCAGAGGCATTTATGCACAATGGATTTTCAATAGCCTTTCTAACAACCCAGCCGTTGCCACAACCAAGATCTAAAAAAGTAAAATCATTATTGATTTCGTTTCTTTCTTTCAATGCATAATCCAACATCTCATTTACAGCATTAGCATGGCCTTCTTCCATGCCTATGTCTTTAGCAGTCTCAGCCCATCTGTTAAAAACTTCTATTGCATCTTTCATGTTGCGAGTTGCTAGGCCTCTTTTTTAATATCAATTTTAAAAAACAATAAGATGCCAGATATGGAACTAATCAAGGCTAATATAGAAAATATTTTTAAAAGCAAATTATCTATATTGTCCCTTGCCTGCCAATCCATAATATGAAAACCCCACATCAAATCCCATATACGCCATTGAGCTGATCTAATTGCAATCACTTCTCCAGTAAAGATATTTAGATAGGCATTAATTTCATTATCATTAGCATTGCGAGTAACCACCTTGTAAATAGGCAATTGTCTACCTCTATATTCTGAACCTTTTTCTGATGTATATATTTCTTCTACTGATGTTGGCTTAAGAAATGTATGTTTTGAAACAAGCTGCTTTGCTTCATCAAAAGAAATTTTCTGAAGAGCGTCTCCATCTTCACTAAAGTAGCGCATTCCGCTTTTGGTTGAAGCAGCAATGATGGTTTTGCCTAATCTCTTTTTTACATTGACTGATACAGCATCTGGAATCTTAAATTCTATCTTCTGAAAATTATAATTTGATGAAGTTTGAACTCGATATTGCTCGCCTCTAATGTTCTCAATTTTATTGAATGCGAAGTAAATTCCAGAAATTGTCCACAACAATAGCTGAATGGAGATAAAAAAACTTAAATATTTATGTGTATTCCTTACAATTAGCTTCATCTTTTAAGAAGTTTAACAATTTCATCGATTTTATTGGCACTATCGCCGTTTCCATTAAATGACTCTTTAATGCATTCTTGTAAATGTGTTTGTAAAACTTTCCCCTCAACAGTGGAAATTGCATTCTTTGTTGCCTTGATTTGATTAAGAATATCCACGCAATACTTGCCCTCTGCAATCATCCGCTCGACGCCCTCAATTTGTCCCTTGATACGACGAATGCTAGCGATTTGATTTTTGTGACAAGGATGCTTCATGGCTATAAAAAACTTGGGACTAAGTAGGTAAACATTGTAGCAAAAATAAAAACAGCCAAAGAGATATAGTAAAGAATTCTTGAGCGCTTTCTAGTTTGCATGCACAGCCTTCCAAGTTCAGGGTCAGCAGGACACGGCATGTGATAAGTTTTGTAATTAATATATCCAGCCATCACGATCATTACCAATGCAAAAAGTGTAATTTGCACTTTGTAGTGAGACAAAGTAATTAAAAAAGGGATGTGCGTAATTAAACTAGCAAAAGATGCCCCTGCTCCAAGAGCAACAAACAATGAAGGCAGAGCGCAACAAACCAATGTTGAAGAGGAGGCAAAAAGTGAAAAAATATTTGCAGTATTATCTTTCACTGTAACCTCTTATATTGAAATAATTTGAAGATCGGTTGCGTTTTGACCGTTAGAAAGAATTTTTTGCTTAATGTCCTCAAAATTAACTGTTGCAGATTGAGCAAACATTACCAAAACTTTGCCTCTGGTTAAATCAACATCAACCTTCTGAACTGCTTTATCTTTTTTAAAAGTTCTTTCGATGCCTCTTGCACAAAAATCGCACACCATGCCATTTACGCTGATAACTGCAACCTGAGAGTTTTTTTGCCCCTCAACGAATTTATCGAACCTGTCTGAATCTACCTCAAGTTTTTTTCCATCCACCAAAGCATCATGCATGTGACCTTCATGAGAATGAGCCTCCATTTCCATAATATGGCTTTCGCCATGATCGTGGTCATGATCTGCCCAAGCAAAGCTTGATATAACCAACGCAGACATAAAATATAGTTTATTCATTTCATTTTCTCCTTAAAATCTATACATCATATGAATATCCCAATCGAGATCGCTGTCATAGCCAATCTCTACCAAGAAATCCCCCTTAAAAAACTTTAAAACTGGATATGTTGCCCAACCGCCACTAAGCGAGTTTTTTTTACTCTTTAGCATCACCCAAGTATGAAAATCTCCATACTCACCAATATAAGGAGCTATCCCTACCTGATAATACTGCTCAGTAAAATCTCGAATAGTATTAATGACTCTCTTATAACCAAAGCCTGAAAAAAGCCTTCTAGTTTCCCAGTCTCCGTGAATACCATAAAAGTTATTATTTAAATCGTCTGGCGAAATAGCTGACTGAAAATACAAGTTTCGTTGCGAGTTTTTCGTGTTCTTTCTGTTCAACAAATAAGTAAGTCTCAGATAGACATAATCCTTATCAAAAAATTTATCATTTACCGACTCTATGCCAACTGAGTATTTGTAGGTTGGTGAATAATGGTAATAAATGGTCTCTTTCATATCATCTGACATGGCCATCATGGTTGAGCCACCAGAATATGAAATAGGTCTTGCCTCAACATTGGCAATTAAAAATATTGAAAAAAGTATTTTCTTTAATATACCCATGGGGGGTATATTAGCACATAAAAAATTTATCGGCTTAGCGGGTCTTTAATCGTGACAAACACAGTCAAGTTTTCTGCAAACTTGATAATTCTTGAAGTGTGAAAAAGCAACAATGGCTGATCCCATTAAAGTTAATGCTTTTTCATTAAAGTCTCCCAGGATGTTTGGGCCAAGAAGTACAGCAAGAAACAGAAGAACCAAGCCGCATACCCCAGATAAAAGAACCCAAGATATTTTATGATTTCTATATCCAGAAATTAATGCATACAAGCTTACTGGAACTACAAAAATCAATAACAGCTGGTGCACGAGCACGCTGTCTAATGAAATGGCCAAAAATCCTGAGCTGAGAATAAGGAAAGATGGAACAAACAGACAATGCAAAGCACACACAAAAGATAGTGCCATTGCCAATTTATCTGAATTTAGTTGCGTATTCATGGTTTTAAAGAAACTTGATTCTATTGGAGATGCTCACTAACTGCAAGCGCTATAAAAGATGCTTTGAGGCATGTTGAGCTTATGATCTACCAATTATCACGCAGTTTACGCAAGCCTATAAAGGTTTTTTCGTTGTCTAAATGTTCAAGTTCTTTATTTAAACTCGCTGCAATACCTTCTCGGACCTGGGCTATATTTAATCTAAAAAAGACATTGATCTCTCTTTCTAGGCCTATATCACTAACAAAACTTTCTGCGTTGAGACCATTTTGAAACTTTTCACGCAAAGATAGGGCTTGCTCATTGTCAGGCTCTCGATCAAGGGTAAACTCTATATTATTTTCAATGTAGTCATGGCCAGGAAAAATTCGAACATTGTCTGCAAGGGGGAAAATCTGATCTTCAAAGGTTTTGTGAAGGATTTTTGGCTCGCCACCAAAATCACATCTACCTACACCCGCATTAAACAATGTATCGCCACAAAATAATGCAGGCTGTTCTTCATCGCTCCCCTGAAAATATAAACAAATATGGCTCATAGTATGTCCTGGAGTGTCCATGACTTTCAAAGTAACCTCTCCACATTGTAAATCATCACCTGCAATCAACCCCGTATTTACTCCAGGAATTGAATCCATAGCATCTTGATGCGCAACTAACTTGGCGCCTGTTGCTGCAATCACCTGGTCATTCCCCCCAATGTGATCATGGTGATGATGAGTATTAGCAACTGTTGTTATTGTCCAACCTAATTCTTCAGCAACTTTCAAACACTGCGCATGATCTAGTGGATCTATTGCTATAGCATTAGAGGTTTTTTCACACGCTAATAAATACATGTAATTGCGTAAATCATTTCTAATTGGTATTTGTTTAATTAACATTAAACAATTATACAATAAGTTACTATGTAACCTTTACGATTACCTTGAGCATGGAATGAAATTTTAAGAGGCGTGCTTAATTATTTCGAGTTCTTATTTCAGCGCAATCAACAACATCACAATGGGTTTTTTCCCATCTTTCAAAACTTTTATAATCTTCAAAGTCAATTTGTAGATTGAATGAATTTTTATCGCCCATAAAATTTGGATTAAACGTAACGTTTTCACCTACAAGTGATTCGGTGCTACTCATGAGAATAGTTTCTGTTACTTTTCCATCTTCGAGAATATATTTGCCCATATTAAAATGCATTTTATTTTCTAAATAAAAAATAATTATAAATTCGCCATTCATATACATCTTTATTGGGGTTGGGCTAGGTACATCCTGATATTGATCATCTTCTGCAAACTCAACCAGTCTCCAGGTCCCTTCAAGGTCGCCTTTGTTGGCACCATGCCCAAAAGAAAACGGTGAAAAAATAAGGAGTATAAGTAATGTAATTTTCATAATATGTGCCTAGGTCTAATATACAAGAATTTCTACCTATTTGTATTTGCTTAAAATAGATATGGTATAAAAAACCCCAGCAGACATTAAAGTTTGCTAGGGTTTCTTATTAAATTAATATTTACTTTAGAGTATAGGCCTTTATGACAAATGTATCTTTCAGCATGTCGATGTCAATAACATCAAAATTTTGAGAGCCATCATTAATTTGAACTATTTGTCGTATTTTTATTGTGGACCCCTCGCGGTTCCAAATACCTCGAAATGATCCTGCTGCTACATTATCAGCATCCAAGGCTCCTCGTCCATTGCCCGAAACAAAACCACTTGTTCTAGTAGCGTAAGTAAGATTATAGGTAACATATACGTTCCCATACTCTCCCATTTTTCCAGTAGCACTGATTGTGGACGTTTCATCGCCTATATTTACATTAGTAATTGTCATAACTGCATCAGCTTGACGTTTTTTTAAAGTTAAGCTGTCTCCAGCCTCATGATGACCACTAAAAACTGGGCTTGAAAAAGCCAATATAGCCATACCTAATAGAATATTTTTCATATTGATTTCCTTTTTTTAGAATTAAATAGATTAAATTAAAACATATTTTTTCTTATAGATGGTGAGGATGTTCTTTGGTGGCTAGATCTTTCTCTAAGGGATTGGGTGAATTTTTGGCATGCTCTTAGTTTGGTTTGCTCTTGGTGATTTCTGAAAATCACAAGATGAATAAGAGCCATGAAAAACTTTTAAACTATCGCCCTAGAATTAACTCTTTAACTAAGGCTCTTCCATAAATAAAGACAAAAATAGGTTCTGTATGGAGAATAATGATGTCCAGAATAATTCTTTGTATTAAAAAAGTTAAACAACGCTTTGTTGATGCCTAGATCGCCCTCTAAAAAAACATCTGTATCTTTTATAAAGAACATTCTCACGACACCTAAGGTCCATGGCCCAACCCCTTTAAGACTTAGAAAAAACTGTGTTAAGTCTTCAAGGGATAATTTCTTTAAACTTTCTTTCGTCATTTTTTCAATACTTTCGTTTTGAATAATCCCTAGAATGTATGTTGCTTTAGGTGTTGATAGACCTTGTTCTTTTAAAATATTTAATGTGATTTGTGATTGAGAATTATCCAAAACCGTTTTTACTTTCTGCCAAATGGATTCAGCTGCTTTGGTAGAAACTTGCTGGCCAATAATTGTCTTAATTAAAAAATACTTTAACGAGAGAGAGTGATCGGTCCTTGTTTCTATTGAGATAAGCTCTGTGCTTTGCATGAATTTATAAAATGCATGATGTTTTTCTTTTTTTGAAACATTTAGCAAAAACGTGCGGGCTTTCTTTGCGCTCATTGATTGCGCTTAAATATTTGCTGGCTGTGCTTTATTCATTTTAAAAAGCGCATGTTAATGGTTCCAACACCATTAGATTTCTAAATTCTTTCATATGCCAAGCCAAGCTAATATCGCTGTTGCTCCCATCAGATAAGCTCCTGGCATTTTTAACAAAGTCTTGTGATTTCCAAGTCCTAAAAAAATAAACAATAAAGAGCCCAATAGATTAACTCCAATAATTGGGTATACAGCCATAGCCGCACTCGGGTTATAAGCTATATAAAATAAAGTGATGGCACTGATAAAAAGGAAGATTGTAAAAACATGCCATGAAACCAGGCTTAAAGATTTGGTTAAGGATTCCATTTCACTTTTATAAATATTGCCCATGTATTTTGTTTGTCCAATCACTCCATGAAAAAACATTCCAACCAATGAGATGATCGCTCCTAAAATTAAAAACCAATTCATATTTTTTCAACAATCTTTTTTATTTCTTTTATATGATCAGTCGTGGTTCTGCAGCATCCACCAATTACTGAGGCCCCATTCTCAATCCATTCAACAACAAAATCTTTATACTCAACAGAACTGATAGGCTGATGATTGTGGTAATGCCATTCATCTGAATCACTCACAAAACCCTCTAACTTATTTTTTTTATATATCGATGAATTAGCATAAATTCCAAAGCTTTTTTCTTGTTTTAGCTTGTCAATTGCCATGCTTGCAGTATCTGCATGAACACAGTTAACCAATTGACAATCGACATCTAATTTTAGGCCCTCACTGATAGCAAGATCTAATAACTCAGTGCTTGGCAGTCTATTTAGCTTATTCCCTCGTGTTGTCCAGCTTAACCAAACTTTATCAGAAAAATTCTTAGCAGTTGATGCCGCGATAGTACCTTCATAAATTGATGCCATTGTTTCGCAAATAATCACATCGACTTCGTCCTGGTAAATTTCACCTAATGTCTCATAAAACTTTCTTAGTGTTTTTTCCTTTGAGCTTAAATCCGGCCTGAAAGTAACATGAATTGGGGGATAACATCCGGCAATCATAGTTTTTGCTCCTGTTTTAATTACTGCTTCCTTACACAATTCAACTGATCGCTTTGCTAAATCCTCATATGAAGGAGCAGTGGGCTCTCGTTTTAATAATTCTGGGGTAGCCTGATAATTCGAGGTAGTAATAACGTCTGCGCCAGCCTCTATATTATCAATATGTATTTGTTTAATTACTTCTGGGTTATGTATTAAGCAATATGCTGACCAAATAGATGTTTTAAAGCTTGGGAGATACTCACCACGATTTTCGAGCTCAGTGCCAAGTGCAGAATCTAATATTAAAGGTCTCATATTTCAGATTATACGCTTCAACTCTCTTTATAAAACCAGAAAGGAATAATGAACCTTGGTGTAGCCATGAGTTATTTAACTTAAATAGATTATTGCTGTTTATCAACTTCTCTTGTCTTAGAACCCACTTCTGCAGCTATGGCGTTGGGAATAAGCATCGTCAACGCATAGTAAGCTATTTTCCATTCGCCATTTATCAACTGGACTACTCCGGTCCCCCTACAATGTCCTAGCTTTTCATTGAGAAGAATTTCATCAAACCATCGCGTATCTCCAGCTCCCTCCCAGTTACGCTCGACCACTGTATAGGTCCATCCGTGGCCATCTGCGAAGGCTGGTTTAGCATAGGCTTTGAACTCCTCTATCGTCCAGCGCTCTTTTTTGTCTGTTCCTAAAAAAACAGCCTTGGAGCTGTATCGGGCAAAGTAAGTCTCGAAGTTTCCCTCATGTGCGTCTTGATGAAGGCCATCTAACAAGGCATCAAGTTTTTCTTGAGCCCAGCTGCTAAGAGGCAACAACATCAGGATTATAAATATTATCTTTTTCATATTAAATAGACGCTTCTATCCACTCTACGGTCACGAAGTGCATAAGGTATCTACTTTTTGATTGATAAAATTTAATCAAAAAATCAAGGTGTTTATTTTTCATTTTTATTTTTCGGTTTTCGCCAACCCACCGCTGCTCCGATTGCAACACCTAACGCTATCCATACTGGTTCATTGGTTGCGGCAAAAACTGCTACGCCTATAGCCGTACCAACACCAATCCAGTTTCCACCATTATCAGCATTTTTAAATTTTTTATTCATGTTATGTAGAAACCTTTATCTATTCCACCGTGACTGACTTGAATGAAACAGAGAATAAGATTTCTTTCCCTGAAATCCTTTATGGAAACTCTGATAGAACTTTATATATTTTTCTTCCATTCAACTAGATTCGATATTAGTCAATACTATCTTTCT